>DGYFI06203__coassemble_1365_pt1 | contig 19916 bp, 18 predicted proteins | sample DGYFI06203__metabat2_high_PE_041 | metagenome-assembled genome bin DGYFI06203 | reverse complement strand
TCGACAGGCAGCGGGCCCGGGCAGCCTACGCGCAGCGGCGCGGTGTCACCCTGCCAAGAACACCAGGAGAGTGATGAGGGTGGGGATGGCCAGCAACGCGCCGAGGACACCCCACGCCCCCGGGCGGGCCATGTTGAAAGCCAGATTCATCCCGTCCTCGCGCGGGACCAGCATCTGCGGCTCCTCCGGATCGTAGAAGAAGCCCCAGCGACCACGGCGGTCCGCATCCGAGGGTGGGTGCACGGTGTCCACGCGTCGGTGCAGGCGCACCAGCTGCCACATGAACATACCGGTGGCCAGTATTATGCCGCCCACCAGGATGAGTAGGCCCAGTGGTCCATGGTGCCCGAGCAGCGAACCGGTGACATCGACAGCGATGACGGCGGACAGCCAGAACAGGTACGCGGCGAGTGCGGGGCTGATCTCCCGCGCCAACATCCGCTGCCGCTCGCCGGCGCCGTCCGCGGTCAGGCGCGTGATTCCCACCCCGGCCAACCCGGTGAGCAAAAGCATCCCCGGGCCCAACCCCACCAGGGCGAAGGCGGCGCCGAGGGACTTCGTGGCCCAGCTGTCCGGCCGGCCCCGCGGCCCGAAGTGGATGGGCATGGGGTCGGGCACCAGATGGAAGTTCAGCCAGAGAAACACCCAGCACGCCGCGAGCACAACGGGGATGCCAAGGAGCCACCGTCGGGTGCTCATCGCAGTACCTCTCGGTACTCCTCCGGGTCGTGCGGGTCAGTCCACTGCGCGTCCTGCGTCTTGTCCACCAGCACGGCACGGATGCCCTCGACGAAGTCGGGCTGGCGGCGGACGAGCTCACCGAGGCGTTCCTCGTTGTCGAGGCCGTCACGCAGGGTGGGGGCGTCGCGGTTGGCCAGGTAGAGCTCGGCGGCGGCGACGGTGGCGGACGGGGAGGCCTTCGCCATGAGGTCGCGGACGGTGTCGACGAACTCGCGGTTCGGGTGGGCGTCGAGCGCCGCGTCGATGTCCGCCCACGTACCCGCGCCGAAGGTGGCCTCGATGTCCTCCCGCCACGCCGCGACCTGGGACGGCTCGTCGGTGGTGGTGGCGTGCTTCTCCAGAGCCCCGTCGACGCCGAGTCCGATGACGTCCTCCGCGAAGGCGGCGGCGTCCTCCACGAGGTGGGTCGCCAGGCCGAGGTGGAGCATGTCGGCGGCGGTCATGCGGTAGGCGGTCAGGCCGATGAACGTGCCGATCGCCGGGGTGGAGTTCGGCCACCGCTGCGAGGACCAGGAGATGCCGACGTCGGTGATGTAGCCGATGGCCATCTCCGGCATCGACGCCCACGCCTTCGCCGTGGTGACGCGGTGGCTGCCGTGAGAGGACACGCCCAGGCCACCGCCCATGACGATGCCGTCCCACACCGCGATGTACGGCTTGGGGTAGGTGCCGATGAGGTTGTCCATCGCGTACTCGTCGGAGAGGAACTGATCCACCGGGCCGTGGTCCCCGGCGAGGATGCCTTCGCGGGCCTGACGCACGTCACCGCCGGCGCAGAAGGCCTTCGGCGAGGCGGAGACGATGAGCACCTGCTCGATGTCCGGATCCTCGCGCCACCCCTCGAGGGCGTCGGTGATGATGCGGATCATCTCGTGGTTGAGGCTGTTGAGCGCCTTCGGACGGTCCAGTTCGAGGACACCGGTACGCTGGCGGACGCTGACATTCACGGGCTGTTCATTCATGCCCGACAGCCTACCGACGCGAAAGGTCACAGTAATGGAGTTCCGGATCATCGCCCTCGACATGGACGGCACGCTGCTCGACGCCGCCGGTCAGATCCCCGACTCCTTCTGGCCCGTCCTCGACGAGCTGCGCGCCCGCGACGTCGCCGTGGCACCCGCCTCCGGCCGCCAGCTGGCGACCCTGCAGGCGATCTTCCCCGGCGACACGTTCATCGCCGAGAACGGCACGTGCGTCTTCCACGACGGGGAGATCGTGTCCACCACGCTTCTCGACGACGCCACCGTCCACGCCGTCATCGATGTCGCCCTCGCCGCGGACATGGACCTCGTGGTGTGCACCCCCACCGTCGCCTACCACCGCCCGGGCATCTCGGCGGAGACGGAGGCGGAGCTGCAGAAGTACTACCACTCCCGCCACGCCACGGAGGACCTGCACGCGGTGACCGACGTCATCAAGCTGGCGGTCTTCACCACCGACATCGCCGAGGACACCATCTACCCCGTGCTTCTCGACGCCGCCCCCGAGGCCAACGTCGTCGTCTCCGGCGCCCACTGGGTGGACATCATGCACGCCGACGCGGGCAAGGGCCGGGCGCTGACGGCGCTCGCGGAGGCGATGGGCGTCGATAAGCGGCAGATCGCCGCCTTCGGCGACTATCTCAACGATCTCGAGCTGCTGGAGGCGGCGGGCACGGCGTGGGCGATGGACAACGCCCACCCCGACATCAAGGCGATCGCCGATCACATCGCACCGCCGAACACGGAGGCCGGCGTGGTCACCGTCCTCCGTACACTGCTGGACTAGCTACTTCTTGTCCTTCTTGGCCTTGTCCTTCTTGCGCTTCGGCTGCGCCAGCTTCGACGCGACATCAGGGACGTAGCGGAACTCGGCGCGCGGCGGGCGCTCGTAGCCGTTGTCGGATTCCGGGCGCTCCGGGATCTGCGGCAGGGGGCGCTCGATCTTCTCGTAGGGGATCGTCGACAGCAGGTGGTTGATGACGTTGATGCGCGAACGCTTCTTGTCCTCGCTCTCCACGGTGTACCAGGGTGCCGAGGGGATGTCCGTGTGGATGAACATCTCGTCCTTCGCCCGCGAGTACTCCTCCCAGCGGGTGATGGACTGCAGGTCCATCGGGGAGAGCTTCCAGCGGCGCAGCGGATCCTCCAGGCGCGACTTGAAACGCGCCAGCTGCTCCTCGTCGGAGACGGAGAACCAGTACTTACGCAGCATGATGCCGTCCTCGACGAGCAGGCGCTCGAAGATCGGGGCCTGGTGAAGGAAGCGGCGGTACTCCTGCGAGGTGCAGAAGCCCATGACGCGCTCGACACCCGCGCGGTTGTACCAGGAACGGTCGAAGATGACGATCTCACCGGCGGTCGGGAGCTTCTCGACGTACCGCTGGAAGTACCACTGCCCCTGCTCACGGGAGCTCGGGGCCGGCAGCGCCTCGATGCGGGCGGTGCGGGGGTTGAGGTACTGGGTGATGCGCTTGATGGCGGAACCCTTACCGGCGGCGTCGCGGCCCTCCATGATGATGACCACGCGGGCACCGGTCTCGACGACCCACTGCTGCATGTCCACCAGCTCCGCCTGGAGGCGCTTGAGTTCCTTCTCGTAGGCCTTGTTGTCCAGTTTGTTCGGCTTGGTGGCATTCTCAGCCTTGTCGGTGGTGTCCTTGTTGCCCATGTTTCACAGCGTACCGTCAGCCGACCTGGAACTCGGCCATACGGTCCCAGTCCGTCTTGCCCTCGATCACCGTGTTGATGATCTGCGGGGTCTCCGCCAGGATCGTCGGGAACAGCTCGGTGGCTTTCCGGAAATGCTCGGAGTTGACGTGCGCCTCGGCGGCGCCGTCGTGGAAGGCCTCGTTGAGGAGGTACTCGCTCGGGTCGTCGGTGTTGCGCGCCCAGTCGAAGAAGATGCAGCCCTCCTCGGCGCGGGTGGCGGTGGTGAACTCGTCGACCAGCTCACGGAAGTTGTCGACGTACTCGGGCAGGGGCTTGAATCGCACGTTGATGAGGATCATGGCTCCCAGCGTACCGACGAGTAGACTGTGACCTACTGCACACGGATGCCCAGGAGGCCGTCATGGCTGCCCACGAACCCTTCGAGTTCGATGTCACCGAGTGGTTCAACTCGGACCCGCTCACCGTCGAGGACCTGCACGGCAGGGTCGTGCTGGTGGAGTTCTTCCAGATGCTGTGCCCCGGCTGCGTCAATCACTCCCTTCCCCAGGCGAAGCGGGTGCACCGGATGGTGAAGAACGACCAGCTGGTGGTGCTGGGCATCCACTCCGTCTTCGAGCACCACGACGTCACGGGCCCCGCGGCACTGGAGGTGTTCCTCAAGGAATTCGGCATCGCGTTCCCCGTCGCCGTCGACCGCCCCGGTGAGGTCCTGCCGAAGACGATGAAACACTGGCGACTGGAGGGCACCCCCACCACCATGCTCGTCGACCGGCAGGGCCGCGTCCGCCAGACCTGGCTCGGCCAGCTCGACGACCTCGCACTCGGGGTGTGGCTGGGGACGCTGCTGGCGGAGGACTAACCCTCCAGCTGCTCCCCCACCTCGAGCCACTCCATCTCGAGTGCCTCGTGCTCTTCGCGGGCCTCGTTGAGCGCAGCGTTGGCGTCGGCGATCGTGCCGTAGTCCGGGTCCGCAGCTGTGGACAGCACGGCCATCTCCTGCTCGAAGGTGGCGATGCGCTCGTCGAGTTTGGCCATCTTCCGCTCGAGTGCGTTGAGCTGCTTCTTCAGCTCGCGCTGCTCCTGCGAGCTGAGGCCCGCATGCTTCTCGACGGGCGCCTGGTCCCGCTCCCCCAGGTCGAGCGGCCCGGATCCGGCGACCTCCGCCTGCTGCGCACGGACCTCGAGGTACTGCTCGATACCCCGGGGCAGGTTGGTGAGCCTGCCGTCGCCGAACAGAGCCCACGTGGAGTCGGCGATGCGCTCGATGAGGTAGCGGTCGTGGGAAATGACGACGAGGGTGCCCGGCCAGGAGTCGAGGAGGGACTCGAGTTCCTGCAGGGTGTCGATGTCGAGGTCGTTGGTGGGCTCGTCGAGAAGCAGCACGTTCGGCTCGGCCATGAGCACGCGGGTGAGCTGCAGGCGGCGGCGCTCACCGCCGGAGAGGTCGCCGACGGGGGTGCGCTGGCGCTTCGGCGAGAAGCCGAGACGCTCGGCGAGCTGGGAGGCTGACAGCTCGCGCTTGCCCAGGTGGACATAGGTGGCGACGTCCTCGACGGCGTCGAGAAGCGTGCGCTTCGGGTCGAGGTCGTCGAGTTCCTGGCGCAGCCACCCGAGGCGCACCGTCTGACCCTCGATGCGGCGCCCGGCGGCGAGGGGATGCTCGCCGGCGAGGGTGCGCAGAAGGGTGGTTTTGCCGGAGCCGTTGACACCGACGAGGCCGATGCGCTCGCCCGGCGCGAGGCGCCAGGTGAGGTGGTCGACGAGCATGCGTCCGTCCGGGGTCTCCACGCGGGCGTCCTCGAGTTCGATGACGACCTTGCCCTGCCGCTGGCGGGAGAACGCCATGAGCTCGACGGTGTCACGCGGGGCGGGGACGTCGGCGATGAGTGCCTCGGCGGTCTCGATGCGGTAGCGGGGCTTGGAAGTACGTGCAGGGGCACCGCGACGCAGCCAGGCGAGTTCCTTGCGGGCCAGGTTCTGGCGGCGTTGCTCGATGGCGTCGGCCTGGCGGGCCCGCTCGGCGCGGGCGAAGATCCAGTCGTTGTAACCACCCTCGTAGGTGTCGACCCGGCCGTCGTGCACCTCCCAGGTCAGGGTGGCCACCTGGTCGAGGAACCAGCGGTCGTGGGTGACCACGACGACGGCGATCCGGCGGGCCAGCAGGTGCTGTGCCAGCCACTGCACGCCCTCGACGTCGAGGTGGTTGGTGGGCTCGTCGAGGACGACGAGGTCGAGGTCGCGCACGAGCGCGGCGGCGAGGTTGACGCGGCGTCGTTCGCCACCGGAGAGGCTGCCGACCCGGGTGTCCAGGCCGAGCTCCGCGACACCGAGCCCGCCGAGGACCTCGCGGACACGGGCGTTGGACGCCCACTCGTAGGTCTGCAGCCCGAGGGGCGCGACGACGACGTCGGCGATCGTGTCCTCCGGGTGGAGTTCGGCACGCTGGGTGACCACGGCCATGCGCAGGTCGGAGTTGTGGGAGACGCGGCCCGCGTCAGGCTCCTCGATGCCGGTTAGCACCTCCAGGAGGGTGGTCTTGCCACCGCCGTTGAGGCCGACCACGCCGATACGGTCGCCGCTCTGCACGCCGAGGCTCACGCCGTCGAGCAGGGTCTTGAGCCCCCAGGTCTTGGAGACGTTCTCGAGATTAATCAGATTCGTCATGTCAACAGGTCAGTCTAGGCGTTGGGGCGGGACGGCAGGCAATCTTCCCGGCGCAGCAGTTGATAACGGTTATCGTTTGCATTAATGTTCCGCGCATGCAGAAACGAATCCGCCCCGCCGCACTCGCCGTGCCCGCAGTCCTCACATCCCTGCTCCTCGCCGCCTGCGGTGACGCCGCAACCGACACCGCCACCACCGAGACCACCGCTGCCGCGACGAGCAGCGCGCACGTCGGGGCGTCGGCAAGCGAGCTCAAGGAGGTCTCCAGCATCACGCCGCGCGTGGTCATCGCCCACGAGGACGGCCTCAGCGTCCTCGACACCGCCACCGGCGAGATCACATCCGAGACGGAGCTTTCCGGCTTCCAGCGCCTGAACAACTCCGGCGATGGACGCCACGTCATGGTCACCGACGGCAACAAGTTCGTCGCCTTCGACGCCGCGCTGAAGTCCCGCCCGCACGGTGACCACGCCCACCACTACTCCGGCGACCCGGAGCTGCGCGACCTCGTCTACGATGCCGACCTCGCCGGCCACGTCACCGTCAACGACGGCCTGACCGCCCTGTTCTCCGACGGCGCGGGCACGGCCCTCATCGTCCCGACCGACCAGATCGCCGAGGGTTACCGCCCGGCGGACGGCGTGCTCGTCGAGAGCGGCGACCCCCACCACGGGGTGGCCGTTCCGTTCCGGGACGGGTCGGTGCTCATCACCGTCGGCACCGAGAAGGAGCGCCACACGATCCAGTACCGCGATGCCGAGGGCGAGGTCATCTCCGAGACCACCGACTGCCCCGGCATCCACGGTGAGGCCGTCGCCACTGACGGCGCGGTGGCGTTCGGCTGCACCGACGGCCCGGTCGTGTTCGACGGCGCGGAGTTCCACAAGATCACCCCCGCTGAGGGCGTCGACTACCAGCGTTCCGGCAACCTCGCCGGCCACGCCGGCTCCCCGATCATCCTCGGCGACTACAAGGTGGACAAGGACGCCGACCTCGAGCGCCCGACCCAGATCAACCTCATCGACACCCGCGACAACACCATGCAGCAGGTGGAGCTCGACAGCTCCTACTGGTTCCGCCCCCTCGGCCGCGGACCGGCCGGCGAGGCCCTCGTGCTCACCTACGACGGCCACCTCAAGATGATCGACCCCGAGTCCGGTGAGATCACCGCCGACATCCCGGCCATCGAGGCCTGGGAAGAGAAGGACGAATGGCAGGAGCCGGGCCCGATCCTGCAGGTCTCCGGCGACATCGCCTACATCACCGACGCCGAGAAGCAGGAGCTCGTCCTGGTCGACCTGACCTCCGGCGAGGTCACCGAGCGCTTCTCCCTCGAGGTCGCGCCGGTGGAGATCGCGGTAGTCGACGGGATCGCAGCCGCCGATGCGGAGCAGCTCGCCGGCGGGCACGATCATGGTCACGAGCACGATCACGAGGGCCACGACCACTAGAGCGATGCTTCGCGACGGGCCCGGGGAGTCCGCAGCTGCGGACTGCAGACTCCCCTGACCTGGGATAATGGCGACCGGGTCGATATGTCCGGTGGGCATGTTACGGTGCGGATGATCGAACACCAATTCGACATCCCGGGGGAAACATGCTCACGACCATCATCGACCAGACCGACACCCAGCTCACCACCGCCATCTCCGACTCCCACCTCCAGCTCACCCATCACAAGGCCCGCTTCATCCTCTCCGCCGCCGAGTTCGAGCGCCGCGACCTCGCACGCTCCCACGGCGCACCCAACACCGCCACCTGGCTGCAGCGCAGTTTCGGCCTCTCCCGAGCCACGGCGTACGAATACCTCGGTGTCGGCCGGAAGCTGCAGCGGTTTCCACAGCTCGCCGACGCGTTCCTCGACGCCGCGTTCTCCTATTCCGTCGTCCGCCTGCTGTTGCGCTACATGACCGACGACAACGTCGAGGAGCTCATCGCTCTCGCCCGCCAACACCCGCTGGCGGAACTGATTCTGCTGCTCGCCGGGCGCGACCAGCCCGATTCGAAGCCCACCCTCAACAAGATCAGCGTGGTCACCGACCCTGAGACCGGGGAGGTCCGCATCTGGGGACGCCTGGACCCCGAGCGGGGGGCGGAGTTAAAAGCGGCGCTGAAGATCTCGGAGCTGGCCAACCTCGTTGACCTCGACTCAGTCGACCAGGAGGTGCTGGAGGATCCGGAGGCCGTCGAGAAGCTCATCGACGAGGCCCGCGACAAGGACACCGGAAACACCGGGGACACCGGGGTCACCGGGGTCACCGGGGTCACCGACCACGCAGCGCCTGAGGCCGAGCCCGAGAACCCTCCCACCCGCACACGTTTCGGAACCGGCCTGTCGGTCACGGTCTTCACGGCGTTCATGGGTCTGGTCAACATGGCGCGCAATCATCCGCTCAGCCGGGTGCGGGCACCCGGCGCGGAGGTCAACGTACTGTTCACGCCGGACCACCGCGCGTTCCTGCCCGGCCACCACGGCGGGCAGACGGGGCAGCTCATCCGGCATGTCCTCAACGGGTCGGTGCGCTTCCACCTCCTGGATCGAACGGGGCTGACGCTCAAGGTGACCCGGTCCACCCGGTTGGCGTCCGAGGCCCAGATGAAGGCGCTGCTCACCGCGTGGGGGTATCAGTGTGCCGGACCCGGATGTTCGCACACGCAGTTTCTCGAGTTCCACCACATCGTCGACTGGCAGTATGGCGGGGCCACGGAGCTCCCCAACCTCATCCCGCTGTGTTCGGGGTGTCACGCGCTGGTGTCGGCCGGCATCATGACGATCGTGCCCGAGCAGGATCCGCGGTTCCTCCGCTTCCGCCTGCCGGGCGGAGAGTCCTACACCTCGGAGAACCGGGGGTTGGCGGTCACCGACGCTTCACTCGGTGCCTGGGGTGACAAGTACTTCTCCGGACCGGTGCCGAAGGGCGATGAGGATCTGCTGCAGGTGTGGGAGCACGCGGACAGCTTCGCGGATCCCGAATCGGAGGAAGCAGCGGAGGCGGCGGAGAGTCCGCAGCGGCGGACCCCCGAGGACGTCAACTGATGAGGTGGGCGCCCTTCGCGGGGCCGTGGGCGACCGTTCCCGAGTACGCACCGTCGGCCAGGAGATCATCGAGGACATCCCGCGCGTGAAGCTCCGATTCGCACAGAAACGCCACGGTCGGACCCGAACCGGACACCATCCCCATGAGGGCTCCGGCGTCCAGGCCCGCGCGGCGCATGGCCTCGACGTCCGGGCGCAGGTGCCGGGCAGGCACCTCCAGGTCGTTGTGGAGGGCCCCGGCGACCTCGCGCGGATTGCCGCTGAGCAGGGCCTTCGACAGGACCTCGGTCTCCATGCGTGGGCCCGGCGCCGTCCCCTGTTCCCGCATGTCGTCGAGCTCCCGGAACACCACCGGGGTGGACAGCCCCTCCTTGAAGAAGACGAGTGCCCAGTGGTACGTCCCGCGGGAGAGCATCGGCGTGAGCTGCTCGCCACGCCCGGTGCCGAGCATGGTCCCGCCCTGCAGGGTGAACGGCACATCGGAGCCGAGGTCCGCGGCCATTTCGAGCAGGATCGCGGAGGTCAGGGCCGGCAGGCGCTCGGAGAGGAGGGTATGCGCGGCCACGAGGGCGGCCGCGGCGTCGGCGGATCCGCCGGCCATGCCGCCGGCGGTGGGGATCCCCTTGTGGATGCTGATGTGCACCCGCTGGGCCTCCTCCAGGTCGTGGTGCCCGCGGTAGTGGTCGACGAGCTTATCGACGGCGCGCCAGGCCAGGTTCGTGTCATCCGTCGGCACCGACGCCGCGTCCATGCCGGTCACGGACAGTCCGGAGACGATGGTGCCCTCACTGACCCGGTCCGTGTCGGGCGCGAGTTCCAGGGTGACCGTGTCAGAGAGGTTGAGGGACTGGAAGACGGAGACGAGGTCGTGATAGCCGTCGGGGCGCAGGTCCCCGACGCCCAGGTGCAGGTTGACCTTCGCGTGGGCGCGGGCGGTGACGGTGCGCATGCGCCGGGTCATGCGCCGACCCCCGCCAGGCGGACGAAGTCGGTGACGTCGAGCTTCTCGCCGCGCAGCTGCGGGTCGATGTCCGCGGCGCGGAGAGCCTCCTCGGCTGCGGCCCCGGAACCGTAGTGCCCGGACAGGGCAGCACGCAGGGTCTTGCGGCGCTGGGCGAACGCGGCGTCGATGACCGGCCACACCTGGGCACGGGATTCGTCCGAGATCGGCCAGGGCTCGCTGCCCGGGGTGAAGCGGTCGATGCGCACCAGGCCGGACTCGATGTTGGGGGCCGGCCAGAAGACGTGCTTGCCGACGGATCCGGCGCGACGGACGTCTCCATAGAACGCCGCCTTCACGCTGGGGACGCCGTAGATCTTGGACCCCGGGCGGGCGGCCAGTCGGTCGGCGACCTCGGCCTGCACCATGACGAGCACCCGGCGGATCGACGGGAAGGTCGCCAGCAGGTGCAGCAGCACGGGGACGGAGACGTTGTAGGGCAGGTTGGCGACGAGAGCGGTCGGCTCGCCGAGGTCGGCGGGCTCCACCTTGAGGGCGTCCTTCTGCACGATGGTGAGCCTGTCCGCGTGGGCGGGGGCACGCCATGCGGCGGTGGCGGGCAGCTCCGCTGCCAGGCGCGGATCGATCTCCACTGCGGTGACCTTGTCTACCGTGTCCAGAAGGCCCAGCGTCAGCGAACCGAGCCCGGGCCCGACCTCGACGACATGGTCGTGGGGGTCGAGGTCGGCGGCCGCGATGATCATCCGCACGGTGTTGGGGTCGTGCAGGAAGTTCTGGCCGAGCTTCTTCGTCGGGGTGACGTCGAGTTTCTCCGCCAGGGTGCGGATCTCCACGGGGCCGAGCAGGTCGGCGGGCTGGTCACTGGAGGTCATGCAACCAATCTAGACCACCTGCGGTTAGTCACCGATTCGAACGACGCCGAGAGTCTGCGTGGAGGTGAAGGCGTCGATGGCCCACTCTCCGTTGAAACGGCCGAGGCCGGAGTTGCGGGTGCCTCCGAACGCGACGTGCGCCTCGTCCTGGATGGGCCCCTCGTTGACGAACGCCATGCCGGATGCCATGCGGCGGGCGAAGCGCAGGCCGCGGTCGAGGTCCTGGGTGAACACGGAGGCGGTGAGGCCGAAGGTGCCCTCGTTGGACAGCTCGAGGGCGTGGTCGGCGTCGCGTGCGGTGAGGATGCCGACGAGTGGGCCGAAGATCTCCTCGCGGGCGAGCTCCGACTCCGCGGAGACGTCGCTGAAGATGTGCGGGGGGAGGACGCGGCCGTCGAGCTCGCCGTCGAGCTCCACCGTGGCGCCCTCGTCGCGGGCGAGGGCGATCTTGCCCTGCAGGGACTCCACCTGGGAGTCGTTGATGATGGGGCCGACGAGGGTGCGCTTGTCCCCCGGGTCGCCGACGGCGACACTGCGGGTGGCCGCGACGAACTTCTCGACGAACGCCTCCCGCACCGGCTCCTCCACGATGATGCGGTTGACCGCCATGCAGATCTGGCCGGAGTGGAGGAAGGCACCGCCGACGGCGGCGTGGACGGCGGCGTCGAGGTCGGCGTCGGCAAGCACGACGAAGGGGGCGTTGCCGCCGAGTTCGAGGGCGACGGGCTTGAGATGGTCGCCGGTCATGGCGACGCGGCCGACGTTCTTGCCCACCGGGGTGGAACCGGTGAAGCTGATGAGACCGGGGATGCGGTGGGCGACGAACTCGTCTCCGATCTCGGAACCGGCCCCGACGACGACGTTGAGAACGCCGGCGGGCAGGCCGGCCTCCTCGAAGACGCGCGCCAGGAGGAGGCCGCCGGTGACGGGCGTGTCGCTGGCGGGCTTGATCACCACGGCGTTGCCCAGTGCCAGGGCGGGCGCAACGGAGCGCTGGGTGAGGTGGAGGGGGAAGTTCCACGGGCTGATGACACCGACGACCCCGACCGGGCCGCGCTCGACGCGGACCTCACGGTTCGGGGTGTTGGTGTCGAAGATCTGACCGGACACGCGCGTCGGGAAGGACGCGGCCTCCTGGGTCATGGTGACCGCGAGGCTGACCTCGATGTGGGCCTTCATCATCGTGGAGCCGCTCTCGCGGACGAGCCAGTCGACGATCTCGTGGCGACGGGACCGCAGGATCTCGGCCGCCGCGAGCATCACTTTGCGACGCCCCGCCGGCCCCGTCGCCGCCCACTCGCGCTGCGCGTCCTGCGCGGCCTCGTAGGCGGCGTCGAGGTCGGAGGCGTCGGCCAGGCGGATGCTGGTCACCACCGTGTCGTCGTAGGGGTTGGTGACGTCGACGGTGCGGTCGGAGCTGCCGTCCCGCCATTCACCTCCGATGAACTGGGAGGCGACGGGCTGATCGGCGAACATTCCGGTGACGGTCACGGTGGTCCTTTCGAGGGGATTACCAACTGACCGTTCAGTATATGGGTTTCTAGTGCTGACCCTCCGCGAACTCCTCGACGATCTTGGCGTTGAAGGCCGGGAGATCGTCCGGGGTGCGGGAGGAGACGAGGCCGTTGTCCACGTGGACCTCCTCGTCGACCCAGGTGGCACCCGCGTTGCGCAGGTCGGTCTTGATCGACTCGTAGGAGGTGAGGGTGCGGCCCTTGATGACGTCCGCGTCGGTGAGGATCCAGCCACCGTGGCAGATGACGCCCACCGGCTTGTTGGCGGCGAAGTGCTTCTTCACGAACTCGACGGCCGGGCCGTCCATGCGCAGCTTGTCGGCGTTGCCGGTGCCGCCGGGCAGGATGAGGGCGTCGTAATCAGCCGGATCGACGTCAGCGGTGACCGCGTCGACGGAGACCTCGGTGCCGTTCTTACCCTCGATGGTGCCGGCCTCCGGCGCGATGATGGTCACCGTGGCACCCGCCTCGCGGACGGCCTCGACCGGCTTGGTCAGCTCGGAATCCTCGAAACCGTCGGTGGAGAGGACGGCGACCTTGACGTTGGAGAGATCGGACATGGCATTACCTTTCGGGTTGCGTACAGGTTGCATGCCCCGAGGGTAATGATTTGTGCGGCTTAGCGCAGACCCATCTTGGCGGTGCAGGCGGGCCAGGCGCCCCAGCCCTGGCCCGCGAGGGTCTTCTCGGCGATGGCGATCTGCTGCTCACGGGTCGCCAGGTTCGCGGTCGGCGCGTAGGCGGTGCCACCGTAGGCGGCCCAGGTGGACGGGGAGAACTGCAGGCCACCCTGGTAGCCGTTGCCGGTGTTGATGGCCCAGTTGCCACCGGACTCGCACTGGGCGAGGGTGTCCCACACGGAACCACCGGCGACGGACGGGGCGGCCGCAGCGGACGGGGTCGCCGGCGCAGCCTTGGTGCCGCGGGCGATGCGGGCGGCGGTGGCCGGGGCGACCTCGTGCTCGGCGACCTTCTCACGCGCGGACTCGACGCCGTTGACGGTGGTTACGCGGGTGGTGACCTCACGGGTACCCGGGGTGCCGGCTTCGACGATGGTCTCGGTGCCCTCGAGGGACTCCGGGTCGTCGATGTACTCGGCCGGAAGCTCGAAGGACTCGGTGGTGGTCTCCTCGGTGACGGCGACGCGCTCGATCTCGACCTGGGAGTTGTTGCGCAGGGCGACGTCGAGACCCGGGGTGACGCGGTCGTGCTCGCCGAGCTCGATGCCGCGGGCGTCGAGAAGCTCTCGGACGTTGGAGGCGGCGACCTCGGTGTAGACGACCTTGCCGCCGTCGTTGAGGGCGACGATCTTCGGGGTGGTGACCTCGACGCGCATGCCGTCGGTGAGGCGGGTGTCGCCGGGCTCCTCGACCTTGGCGGCCGGGCGGACGTCGGAGAGCTCGCCGATGAGATCCTGGACGGTGAGCGCGGTGGAGGTGACCTCGGTGGTCTCACCGTCGATGACGACGGCGACCGGCTTGGCGGTGCGGACGGTGATGGTCTCACCCTTGGCGAGGGACTCGCTCGGGGCCGGGTAGACGAGGTCCTGCTCACCGATGGCGACGCCGGCGGCCTCGAGCGCCCCGGCGACGTCACGGGAGAGGGTGGTGAGCTCGGTGGTCTCACCGTTGACGTCGAGAACGACGTCCTTCTGGGCACCTGCGACGGCGACGCCGCCGACGAGGACGGCACCGAGGACGCCGCCTGCGGCGAGGCGCTTGGTGGTGGAGGTGCCGGGGTTGTTGATCCGCGTGATTCGTGAAGTGCTGTTCAGGCCCATGGGGAGTTTAAGTTCTCGATCTCATTCGGGGGAAGTGTCCGGTCGGGACATTTCGGTCGTTGATCACAGTACGGTAACAGTTGCGTGACGTCCAGGAAACCCGCGACACGTCAACAACTCCCGACACATGCTCCACAACAGCCTCAGAAACCCCATAAGACCTGCTCAGACGGGCCTGTGAGAATGCTCACTACCCCCGCTGATACACCCGCTGAAACGTTTTCGTCAGCTCGAGCGCTAGATCTGCCACGTCCTGACCACGGGCCTCCGCGACACACAGAGCGGTGTGTCCGATGAGGGCCGGCTCATTGCGCGCCCCACGGAAAGGCTCGGGCGTCATGTACGGCGCGTCCGTCTCGATGAGCAGCTGCCCGCGGGGAGCGATCCGCGCAGCCTGACGCAGCTCCTCGTTCCGCTTGAAGGTCACGTTGCCGGCGAAGCTCAGCACGTAGCCACGCTCGAAGGCCTCCTCTGCCATCGCCAGCGGCGAGGAGAAGCAGTGCAGGATCGTCTCCGGCGGTTGCGGCGCATCCGCGAGCACGGCCATGAGCTCCTCGTCCGCCTCCCGGTTGTGCAGCATGAGCGCCTTACCGGAGCTGATCGCCAGGTCGATGTGCCAGCGCAGCGCCTCCTCCTGCACATCCAGCGGCGCGGTGCGCTCCGGCTCGTGACGGATCCAGTAGGTGTCCAGGCCGGTCTCGCCGATGGCCACGCAGGCCGGGTCGGCGGCCATCTCGGTGAGGCGGGCGCGCGCGGCGTCGTCGAGCTCCTGGGCGCGGGTCGGGTGGATGGCGCACGCCGCGAAGACCCGCTCGTTGTGCTGCGCGGCGGCCAGCGCCAGCTCCGCCTCCGCCAGGCCGTCACCGACCGTGCAGATCCGTTCCACACCGGCCGCCCGGGCGCGCTCGACGATCGCGTCGACCTCCTCCGGGGTCCGGGCACCTGCCGACGCCAGATGCGTGTGGGCATCGACGATGCCGGGAATCGGGTCGGCGGGCACGGGAGTGGGACGGGGCTTCTTCTTGGACATGGCTGACATTCTAGGGACATGCCCCGTTTCGTCGACCTCACCCGCCTGCTGCACCCGGACATGCCGCGCTTCCCCACCGATCCCCCGCTGCAGGTCAGCGAGCTGGAGTCCGCAGCTGCGGACTCCTTCGAGGTGCTGGCCTACGCCTTCGTCGGCCCCTCCGGCACGCATGTCGACGCCCCGTCCCACGTCCGGCCCGGCGGCCGCACGCTCGCCGACATCCCCGTCGAGCCCCTCCCCCTCGTGGTGTTCCCGCTTCCCGACGCCTCCTGCCTCACCGCCGCCGACATCCTCGCGTGGGAGGACACCCACGGCCGCGTGCCTGCTGACAGCTTCGCCGCCCTGCACACCGGGTGGGCCGACGGGCCGGCGCCGGGGTGGTCGCTCGAGGCGGTGCAGCTGCTCCACTCCCGCGGTGTGACCGCCATCGGCCACGACACCCTCAACACCGACCCCTCGGTGCTCACCGACCGTGGCGACTACCCCGCGCAGCGCTGGTGGTTGGAGAACGACCACTGGCAGGTGGAGTTCCTCACCGGGCTGGAGCAGGTCCCGGCGACCGGGGCGCAGATGTGGGTGTCCTGGCCGGTGCCCGCCAGTGGGTCGTCGTTCCCGTGCCGGGCGGTGGCGGTGGTTTAACCCCGGCTCGCCAGCGCGAAGGGCAGCACCGGCTGACCGGTGCGCTCCGCCAGGGCATGGCCTGCGACCGTGACGGACCAGCCGGTGTCGATGAGGTCGGTGACCAGCAGCACCGGGCCGTCCGCCTCCCCGACGCCGGTGTAGTCCCAGTGGTCGAGCAGCGCGGTGACGCGGTAGGCGGAGTTCTGCGCGGTCACCTCCCCCGCCCCGGGGCGCACGGGCAGGACGCCCGCGAAGGACATCCGACCTACCCCGGCGATGGCCTCCGCCAACGCCCCCACGAAGGCGGTGCGCTCCGGATCATGCGAGCCGAGTGCCACCACAGTGGTGGGCCGCTGCGTCCAGTCCCAGTCGGACAGCACCGCGACGATGCGCGGCAGCCACGTGTCCTGCCGCCAGGGGGAGGTGGGGCGCCAGGCGGGATCGTCGATGAGCTGCGTCAGCGCCGGGCCGCGGGCGATGTCGTTGAGGCGGCCCAGGGCGCGGCCGGGCTCCACCCCCTGGATGCGGCCGCGGACGGAGATGCCGGTGGGCCACTGGCGACGCTGGGTGACGCGGACGCCGGGGGCGGTGAGGCGGGCGTCGACACGCTCGGCGACGGCCGGATCCACCGCCGGATCCCGGAGGCGGCCGGTGCAGTTGTCGCACCGCCCGCACGGCCCCTCGACGGTGGCGTCGTCGAGCTGGCCGCGGAGGAAGAGCATGCGGCAGGAGTCGGTGGTCTGGTACTCGAGCATCGCGTCCTGCTCCGCCTGCCGGGCCTGCGCGAGGCCGGCGTAGCGGGCGGCATCGTACTCCCAGGGCTGCCCGGTGGACACCCAGCCACCCTTGACCCGACGGACCGCGCCGTCGACGTCGAGGACCTTGAGCACCTGGTCCAGCCGTGAGCGGGACAGATCGACCTGGGCCTCGAGCTTCATCGTCGACTGCGCCTCGTCCCCCAGCACGCCGAGCAGGTGGCGGACGGTCGCCTCGTCGGGGAAGGAGACGGAGGCGAAGTACTCCCAGATGTCGCGGTCCTCGGCCCCGGGGAGGAGGATGACGTCGGCGCGGTCGGTACCGCGGCCCGCGCGGCCGATCTGCTGGTAGTAGCTCACTGGCGAGCCCGGCGCGCCGACGTGGACGACGAAGCCGAGGTCGGGTTTGTCGAACCCCATCCCTAGCGCCGAGGTGGCGACCAGGGCCTTCAGTTCGTTGTCGATCAGCGCCTGCTCCAGACGCTCGCGTTCCGTCGCCTCAGTACGCCCGGTGTAGGCGGCGACGTTCCACCCGGCCGCTTCGAGCGCCTCCGCCAGGTCCTCGGCGGCGGCGACGGTGAGGCAGTAGATGATCCCGGAGCCCTCCAGCTCCGCGAGGTGCGTGGCCAGCCAGGCGGGGCGCTGGGTGGTGTCGGGTAGGCGGACGACGGACACGTGGAGCGACTCACGGTCGAGCCCGCCGCGCAGCAGACCGGTATCGGCCCCCAGCTGGGCCTGCACGTCCGCGACGACGCGGTCGTTGGCCGTCGCCGTGGTGGCCAGCACCGGGACGTCCGGACGCAGGCCGGCGAGCAGGTCGCGGATACGCCGGTAGTCAGGGCGGAAGTCATGCCCCCAGTCGGAGATGCAGTGGGCCTCGTCGACCACCACCATGCCGACCGTCGCCGCCAGCGCGGGCAGCACCTCGTCCCGGAAGCCCGGGTTGTTGAGCCGTTCCGGGGAGATCAGCAGCACGTCCACCTCCCCGGCGGCGACCTGTGCCTGGATCTCCTCCCACTCGGTCATGTTCGCCGAGTTGAGGGTGGCGGCGCGGATCCCGGCGCGCCCTGCTGCGGCCACCTGGTTGCGCATGAGAGCGAGCAACGGGGAGATGATGAGCGACGCCCCCGCTCCGGCGTCGCGCAGCAGCTTCGCCGCGATGAAGTACACCGCCGATTTACCCCAGCCGGTGCGCTGCACGACGAGCATGCGACGCCGGTCGTTGACGAGCGAGTCGATCGCGGTCCACTGGTCATCGCGCAACTGCGCGCCCGGCCCCGCGATGCCGGTGAGGAGGTCATTGGCCCGATCCCTGGTTGCCTGCATGGCCCCCACGCTAGACCATGCCCCCGACATCACCTCTGACCTGCGAGTTCATCGTCAACGAAACTGGCGCGGGCGGCCCGGAAACCGACCGCGCCCATGAGCACGCAGATCGCCGCCAGCACGGGGAGGATGAGCGACCAGTCCCCCGTCGACTCGCGCACGACACCGACGACGAGCGGGCCGACCGCCGCGATGACGTAGCCGACCGGCTGCACGAAGCCGGACAGCCGGGCCGTGACCAGCGGGACGCGGGAGCGGGCGGGGATGAGCGCGATCGCCGTCGGGAAGCAGAAACCGCCGACGCCCAGCAGCGACGCCCACAGCAGGGGTGACGCGGACGGCGCCAGCCACAGCCCCAGGTAACCGGCGGCCATGAGCGCGGAGAAGAGCACCGGCAGCCACACGATGGACCGCAGGCGGTCGATGATGACCGGCATGATGAGCCCGCCGACGATGTTGAAGCTGCCGACCCACGCCAGCGCGAGGCTCGCCGTCGACGCGGACACCCCGTGGTCGACGAGGATCTTCGGCAGCCAGCCCATCTGGATGTACGCGTGCATGGACTGCAGGCCGAAGAACATCATGAGGAACACGGCCGTCGGGGACCGCCACAGGGACACCTGCTTCTCGACGCCGGCCTGTTCCGCCCGAGGCGAGGTCGACGTCGGCACGTCGCGTCCCACCCGCAGCACTACCACGAACCACACGACGACCTGCAGCGCCGCGGGGACGGCCCACAGGAACAGGGCCCACCGGAAGTCGTCGCTGAGCAGGGCTGTGAGCGGTCCGGCGGCACCGGAGATGCCCAGCACCGAACCGTAGACCGTCATGAGCGCGACGATGTGGCGGCCGCCATGGTTCTTGATCCACGCCGGCAGCAGCACATTCGCCAGGGCGATGCCCACGGTGACGAACACCGTGAGCACGATAAACGCCCAGATGTCCCCCACCCAGGGGCGCGCCGCCAGGCCCAGCAGCGACAGGGCCATGCCGATGAACAGCGTGCGCGAGAGCCCCATCCGGGTCGCCAGCGGCACGGCCAGCAGACCCAGCACGGAGAAGAACAGGCCGGGGATCGCGGTGATGACACCGGCCAGGGAGCCGCCGACGCCGAAGGCCGCGAGGGCGTCGGCAAGCACGGCGCCGAGCGAGGAGATGCCGGAACGCAGGTTGAACGCCGCGACGAACACGGCCGCGAAGAGCAGCAGGGCCGACATGACCTGCGTCGACCGCAGACGTGGGGTACTCAACCCGGGCCTCCTTCCATGCAGTGGAGGCCCAGCCTAGTACATCACACCATTTCCGGGCCGGTTACTGGACCGGGGCCCACTCCGGGCCGGTCTCGGCCAGCTCCGGATCCAGCTTCTGGATGAGCGGCTTCGGCTTGCTCAGCGGAGTGCCCGGGACGACGTCGACACGCTCCCACACCGCCTGCTGGGAGGCGTAGTCACCGGTGATGACCGGGTAGGTCGCGCCCTCCTCGGGCAGACCGACGCCGACGAGTTCGACCGGCATGTCGTCGGCAACCTCGCGGATCTCCGGGGACGCCGCCCACACGCCCTCGCGGCCGAGGGTCTCGTGCACCTGCTGCGCGATGTGCGGCAGGTACGGGGTGAGCAGGGTGTTGCAGTCGGAGACCACCTGCAGGGCGGTCCACAGGACGGTGGCCAGGCGCTCGCGCTGGGACTCGTCCTTGGCCAGCTTCCACGGCTCCTGATCGGCGATGTAGGCGTTCGCCTCGCCGACGACGTGCATGGCGGCGGTGATGCCGTTCTTGAAGCGCGAGGCCGCCAGGTTCTCCCCGGCGATGTCGAAGGTCTTCGCGGCCAGGTCGAGGATGGCGGTGTCGACGTCGGTGAGCTCGCCCGGGGTGGGGACCTCGCCGAAGTTCTTGTGCGCCATGGACACCGTGCGGTTGACCAGGTTGCCCCAGCCGTTGGCCAGCTCGTTGTTCACGCGGCGGA
>DGYFI06203__coassemble_1360_pt1 | contig 20030 bp, 19 predicted proteins | sample DGYFI06203__metabat2_high_PE_041 | metagenome-assembled genome bin DGYFI06203 | reverse complement strand
AACCGGATAGGTTTGGGGCATGGTCAAACGTGCCCGGACACTGGCGGCGCTCGCGGCGGAACTCGGCGTCTCACGGACGACGGTGTCCAACGCCTACAACCACCCCGACCAGCTCTCGCCCCAGCTGCGCCGCCGTATCCTGCAGGCGGCCGGGGAGCGCGGCTACCCGGGGCCCGACCCCATGGCGCGTTCCCTGCGCACCCGCCGGGTCGGCTCCCTCGGGGTGCTGCTCACCGAGCATCTCACGTACGCCTTCGAGGACGCCGCCTCGGTGGATTTCCTCGCCGGGCTGGCGCAGGCGTCGGAGGGCACGGAGATGGCCCTCACCCTCATTCCCGCGGGACCGTCCGAGAAGGACGCCTCGGCGCTGGTGGGACGCGCCGCCGTCGACGGGATCGTCGTGTACTCGGTGGCGGAGGGGGACCCGCATCTGGCGGCGGCGCAGGCGCGGGGCGTGCCGCTGGTGGTGTGTGATCAGCCGAAGGGGCTGGACCTGCCTTTCGTCGGCATCGATGACCGCGAGGCGATCCGCCCCGCCGCCCGCGCGCTTCTCGACGCCGGCCACACCCGCATCGGTATCCTGTCGATCCGCCTGCACCGCAAGCGTCACGACGGCCCCACCGAGGTGGAGACCGCCGATCTGCACGTGCAGCGCGACCGAGTGCGCGGGGCGTGCGAGGAGTTCTCTGCGGCCGGCGTCACCGGGGTGCCGGTGATCACCCGCCACATCAACGACCACGCCACGTGCCTGTCGGCCGCGGAGGAGCTGCTCACCACGCACCCGGAGCTCACGGCCGTGCTCTGCACCACCGACTCCATGGCGCTCGGGGTGCTCGACTACGCCCGCCGCCGCGGCATCGCGGTGCCGGAGGACCTCTCGGTGACCGGCTTCGACGGCATCCGCACCGCCCTGCTGCGGGGGTTGAGCACCGTCATCCAGCCGAACCAGGACAAGGGCCGGGTTGCGGGTCGCATGTTGCAGGAGCTCATCGACGCCCACCTCGCCGACGACACCGACGCCGCGCCCACCACCGCTCCCCGGGTCATCCTCGGGACCACCTTCCACTCCGGGTCGACGGTCAGTCGACCGCGCGACCCACGTACGCCATGAGCTGCTGACCCGGGGTGGCGCCCGTCGGGGCGGGGGCGGGCGGGCCGAACTGGCCGCTTTCCTGCAGCGCCGCACCCATCGACTGCAGTCCCGCCAGGTTGCGGGCCGCGTAGGCGGGGTCGAGTTCCACGTCGTGGCCCTGGGAGCGGGCCAGGTCCCACGTGTGCATGAAGATGTCCGGCAGGAGGAAGGCGGCGGTCGCCTGCCCGACGGTGCGGCCCTCGTCGGGGCCGGAGTGGAAGGTGGTGTTGACGCCGGCGTCGAGAAGCAGGGCGCGGACGGCGTCGACGAAGGAGAACCAGGCACCGGCGGGGTCGGCCTGGATGTCGGTCTCCAGCTCGAGATCGATGCCAGCGTCGCGGAGGTTCGCCGGGTACCAGGTGAGCAGGTGGTCGACGATGTCCCGGGCAGACCACCCGGCGCACGGCGTGGCGGCCGACCAGTCGTTAACGCGCAGCACCTCGGCGGAAAAAACCGCGGCGAGCGCCTCGAAGCGGGCGGGCAGCTCCCGGGGGATGCCCAGGTGCACGGCGCGGGCCGCCGCCACCTGGGTGAGTAGGTCCGACACGGCGGAGATGTCGGCGACGCGTTCCCCCGCGGCGGTCTCACCGGGGCCGACCTTGACGCCGACGTCCCCGGGACGCAGCGCGCGGAAACCGTCCTCGTCGGTGGTGTCATCGCCGATGAACACCGCCACCGCCGGATTGACGCGTTCGATCTCGGCGGCCAGCCACGTGCCCTTCGTCCGGTCGGAGACGGAGAACTCGACGATGTTCTTGCCGCGCGAGACCCGCACGCCCGGCATCCCGATCTGCTGGGCCCGGTCGAGGTGGGCGTCGGCAGCGGCCTGGTCTGTGGCTGCCAGGCGGGCGGTGTGTACGACGCGCTGGAAGGGCTTGCGCTCGATGTGGACGTCCGGGTGGTCGCCGTGGAGCGCGGCACCGAGCGCGGCATCGAGTGCGGCGTCTACCTCCGCGAGGCGGGCGGCCTGCTCCTCGGTGAGGCAGTCACCGTGCTCGGCGGACTCTGCCCCGTGGGAACCGGCGAAGATTATGGGCGCGCGCAGGGGGCACAGGCGTGCCAGACCGGCGAGGTGGCGGCCGGTGAGCACGGCCACGTGCGTGGCGGGCAGTCCGGCCAGGTGGGTGAGGGCGGCCAGCGAGTCGACGTTGACGGGCACCCCGTAGATCTCGGTGGTGAGGTCGGCGAGGGTGCCGTCGAAGTCGGTGACGAGCAGCAGCGACTCTGCCTCTGCGAGGCGGCGCACAATGGTGGGATCAAGGCTCATGGCCCCACTTTAGCTAGAGTGCGGCGAGACCGATGGCGGGGGGATCGAGGGCATCGGAACGCAGGGTGAGGGTGAGGTAACGCGCCGCGTGGTGGACGTCGAACTCCGTGCCGGGCTGGAGCAGCCCGGTGAGCTGCCCGTGCGTCCGGGTGGCGGGGCAGTCGGCGGCCGCGGGCTCCACCTCGAGGTGGTCGATGCGGAGGGTATCGGCCTCCTCGGCGCTGGCGGAGTGCCCCCCGGTGGTGAAGGCGACGGTTCCCTGCAGGCGGGAGCAGCCGGTGTGACCGGACAGGGACTGCTGGCCGAAGGCCATCCACGCGCGGCCCGCGTCCTGCGGAGGCAGGGTGGAGGGCTCGCCGGGGGTGGTCCAGATGTCGGTGACCTGCCAGGAGGTGTCGGCGAGGTCGGCCTGAGGTTCCGGGGTGCAGGCGGTGAGCAGCAGCACGGCAGTCCCGAGCACGAAAAGGCGGCGTGTCATCGGCTCTTCTCCAGGGCACTCAGGAAGTTGCTCGCCCACCGGTCGACGTCGTGGTCACGCACCTGCGCGTACATCGCCGTCATCCGCTCGGCCATGAGCTCCGGGGTGGTCTCCAGGCCCTGCACGGCGGTGAGCAGGGCCCGCTTGATGGACTCCAGGTCGAAGGGATTGCACAGGTTCGCCTGGTGCAGCTCGACGGCGGCGCCGGCGAACTCGGAGAGCACCAGCGCCCCGTCCCCCTCCGGGTGGCAGGCGACGTACTCCTTGGCCACCAGGTTCATGCCGTCCTTGAATGGGGTGACGAGCATGACGTCCGCCGCCTCGTAGTAGGTGCGCAGCTCATTCTTCGGCAGGGACTGGTGCAGGTAGTGCACGACGGGGTGGCCCATCGACCCGAAGCGGCCGTTGATGCGCCCCACCGCCTCCTCAACGCGTGAGCGCGCCACCTGGTACTGGTCGATGCGCTCCCGGGAGGGGGTGGCGATCTGCAGCAGCACGGCCCCCTCCAGGGCCCCCGCCTCCAGTAGCTCCTCGAAGGCGAGCAGCCGTTGGAGGATGCCCTTGGTGTAGTCGAGGCGGTCGACGCCGAGGATGACGGTGGTGGGGTCACCCAGCTCGCGACGCAGCTTATCGACGCCCCCATCCTCCCCCTCGCCGAGCGAGTTCATGTCGATGGAGATGGGGAACGCGCCGACGCCGACGCGGCGGCCGTCGCCGGTGGTGACGTGGGCGTCGATACGCCGGGTCGCCGGCTGACCGGTGCCCGAGCACAGGCCGAGGAAGTTGCGGGCACTGGACTCGAGGTGGAAGCCGATGAGGTCGGCACCGAGCAGGCCGCGGATGATCTCGTCGCGCCACGGCAGCTGGCGGAACAGGTCCGGGCCGGGGAAGGGGATGTGCAGGAAGAACCCGATCCGCAGATCGGGGCGCAGCTGGCGGAGGATGCCCGGGACGAGCTGCAGCTGGTAGTCCTGCACCCACACCGTGGCCCCCTCCGCGGCGACCTCGGCGACCTCCTGGGCGAACCGCAGGTTGACGTCGCGGTACGCCGCCCACCACTGCCGGTGGTACTCCGGCGTGACGATGAGGTCGTGGTACAGCGGCCACAGGGACGCGTTGGAGAACCCCTCGTAGAAGCCCTCGAAATCCGCCTGGGAGAGGCGCACGGGGTGGAGGAGCAGCCCGGCGTCGGTGCGGAAGGGCTCGGGGGCCTCGTCGGGCACTCCCGGCCAGCCCACCCAGCATCCCTGCTGGCGTTCCAGGACAGGGGAGAGTGCGGCGACCAGCCCGCCGGGGCTGGGCGTCCAGGTGGTGCCGTGCAGGTCAACCGGCAGGCGGTTGGCCACGACCACGAAGCTGTTGTCGCCGCTCATGGCTGGTGTCAGGCCTTCTTGACCGTCTTCTTCGTGGTCTTCTTGGTCGCCTTCTTGGTGGTCTTCTTCGTCGTCTTCTTCGCGGCCTTCTTGGTGGTCTTCTTGCGGGTGCGCTTGGCGGGGGCCGGCTCCGGCTCCTCCAGCTCGGCGGCGACCTTGGAGTAGACGAGGCCCTTCGGCTCCACACCGAGCATGCACATCAGGGTGACACCGTCCAGGAAATCCTGCGCGTAGGTGGCGACGATCCGCCGGGCGGAGGCGGCGGTCTCCTCCTCCACGGCGTGCAGGGCCTCGGGAGTCGGGCGGGTGTCAGTGACCTTGGGCGGCACGGATCCTCCTGTAAAAGTGGTGGTCAGGGCACAGTAGATTAGCCATTCTACGCTATGCCCGCGGGTTTTTCCGCACTCGCCTGGTGGGACGTTCCGCCAGCTGCTGGAACGTGACGCGGCGGGCGCGGCGGAAGTAGCGGTAGGGGCGCAGCGTCGGCGGGCGGCGCAGGCGGGCGGCGACCCACTCGCCGAGGACCACACCCGCCGCCAGGCCGGAGGCGATGGCCAGGGCGAGGGCGATGTTGGTGAAACCGGCCAGCGTCTGCTCGTGGAGGGACGCGTACATGCCGCGGTACACGGCCAGGCCGGGCAGGAAGGGGGTGATGCCGGCGACGGCGGTGATGAGCGGCGGGATGAGGAAACGACGCGCCAGGAGGCCACCGGCCAGGCCGACGACGACCGCCGCCATTGACGACGCGATGACCGGGCCCGTTCCCGCCGGGATGAGCACCAGGTAGTAGAAGGCCGATCCGGCCGTCGCCGTCACCGCCGAGACGAACACCGACGACCACTCCGCGTAGCTGGCGATCGCGAACCCGGCAGCCGCCAGTCCACCGCAGAGCACGCGCACGCCTATCGACGTGAAGTTCGGCGGCGCGTACGTCTGCAACGGCGGCAGGGCGATCCCCAGCATGGCGACCAGCTGGATGCCGATACCGACACCGGCGACGATGGCGCCGGTGAACAGCATCGTCTCGAAGAAGCGTGCCGACGCCGTCACCGGGGCACCAGTGATCCCGTCCTGCAGCGACTGCACCAGCGTCAGGCCGGCGAGCAGCACGATGATGCCGGACGCGATGACCTGGCTGGGGGAGATCTGCAGGCCCCGGTCCGCGGCGAGGGAGTATATGACCGCCGCCGGGACGGTGGCGATGATCCCGCCGAAGACGTTCTGGAAGAAGTACGGCAGCTGGTGCCGGGCCAGGAAGGTGTTGACCAGCATGATGAGCACCGCCGTGAGGAACGCCGTCCCCACCACGACCGGCCCGCCGCCGAGCAGACCGGCCACCGATCCGCCCAGCAGGCCCCACCCCATGATCGAGGTGAGCGTGCCGTAGGAGGCGGGGCGGCGGGTGATCTCGTCGAGGATCTTCTCCGCCGTCTCCGGCGGGGTGGCACCGGCCTGGATGGAACGGATGAGGCGGTCCACCTCGGAGAGGCGGGAGAAGTCCGTCGTCATCGACCGCACCACGCGGAACACCGTGACCGGCGTCTTCCGGGTGGTGCCGATCTGGGTGAACGCCGTGATGGTGTTCATCGTGATGTCCACGTGACAGTAGTGCAGGCCGTACGCACTGGTGACGGCATGGATCTGCGACTTCGTGTCCGAGTTGGACGTGCCGGAGGACAACAGGACGTCGCCGATGCGGACGGCGAGGTCCATGACGGCGGCGACCTGCGCCTGGTCGGTGAGGTCGACGGGCGCCAGCGGGGACGGCGGCGGGGCGGCCTTGGCCGCATCAATGGTGGCGATGCGACCGGATCCCGAGAGCAGTGAACCCCAGGATCCGAGGCGGGAGAACAGTGTGGACACGGGCGCCACCCTAGCGGTTCCACCGGTTTCTATCAGCAGCGGGGCCTGCGGTAGCATCTGCTTCCAGGCGGAGGTTCATCCGCCGGTGCTGGAGTGGCGCAATCGGTAGCGCAACGGTCTTGTAAACCGTAGGTTGCGAGTTCAAGTCTCGTCTCCAGCTCGTAGAATGGTCGGCGTTCACCATCCCCCACTTCGAGGAGAAGAAACGCATGGCCCCCATCAGGATCGCGATCGTCGGGTACGGCAACTTGGGCAGGTCCGTCGAGAAGCTCACCGCACAGCAGCCGGACATGGAGCTGGCGGGCATCTTCTCCCGCCGCGACAGCCTCGACACCGACGCCCCCGTGTGGCCGGTCGCCGAGTTCGCCTCCTACACGGACCAGTTCGACGTCGCCGTCCTCTGCCTCGGCTCCGCCACCGACATCCCGGAGCAGGCGCCGGAGTTCATCCGCCACGCCAACACCGTCGACACCTACGACAACCACCGCGACGTCCCCCGCCACCGCGCAGAGATGGACAAGGTGGCCAAGGAGAACGGCACCGTCGCCGTCGTGTCCACCGGCTGGGATCCGGGCATGTTCTCCCTCAACCGCACCATCGGCCAGGCGCTCCTGCCGGGTGGGCAGCAGCAGACCTTCTGGGGCCCGGGCCTGTCGCAGGGCCACTCCGACGCGGTGCGCCGCGTGGAGGGGGTGAAGAAGGGCGTGCAGTACACGATCCCGTCCCCGGAGGCCCTCGACGCCGCCCGCCAGGGTGAGGAGGGGCTGACCGGCAAGCAGGCCCACCTGCGCCGCTGCTTCATCGTCGCCGACGAGGCCGATCAGGAGCGCATCGAGAACGAGATCCGCACCATGCCCGACTACTTCGTCGGCTACGAGGTCGAGGTGAACTTCATCGACGAGGCCACCTTCGACGCCGAGCACACCGGCATGCCGCACGGCGGCCACGTCATCACCGCGGGTGACACCGGCGGCTACGTGCAGTCCATCGAGTACACCCTCGAGCTGGAGCGCAACCCCGACTTCACCGGTGCCTGCGCCCTGGCTTACGCGCGCGCGGCCCACCGTCTGCGCGAGGCCGGCGAGGCCGGCGCCTACACGGTGCTCGAGGTCGCCCCGTACCTCATCTCCCCGACCCCGCTCGAGGAGCTCATCGCACGCGACGTGTAGTCGGGTCCGTCACGGGGACGAGCAGGAGGGCGCCGACCGCCAGCACCAGGCCGATGCCGAGGATGCCGAAGCGGTCGGCACCCCCCACCGTGACGAAGAGGCCGAAGAACACCGGCGACAGCCAGGAGACGGCGCGGCCGGTGGTGACGTAGAGGCCGAAGAGCTGCCCCTCCGTGCCCTCGGGGGCGACGCGGGAGAGGAAGGAGCGGGCGGCGGACTGGGCGGGGCCGACGAACAGGCAGAGCACCAGGCCGAAGATCCAGAACATCTGCGGCCCCTCGACGAAGTAGAGGACGCCGGCGGAGGCGATCATCAGGACCAGTGAGGCGATGATGATGGGCTTGGGCCCGAGGCGGTCGTCGAGAAGCCCGCCGATCATGGCGCCCGCGGCGGCGGCGACATTGGCGGCGACGCCGAAGATGAGGACGTCGCCGGCGCTGAGCCCGTAGACGGTGACGGCGAGGATGGCGCCGAAGGTGAACACGCCGGCCAGGCCGTCACGGAAGACGGCGGAGGAGACGAGGAAGTAGACGGCGTTGCGGTCGCGGTGCCACAGCTCGCGGATGGTGCCGATGAGGCGTCGGTAAGCGTCGATGACGCCCTCGGTCTCGGCGGCGCCGCTGGGGCGGATCTCGGGGACGCGGAAGAGTACCGGCAGGGCGAAGACGCCGAACCACACGGCCGCGAAGACGGCCACGAGGCGGATGTTGAGGCCGCCCTCGGTGGGCAGGCCGAAGATGCCGCCGTCGCCGGCGACGAAACCGAAGTAGCAGATGAGCAGCAGGATGATGCCGCCCGCGTACCCCATGCCCCACCCGTAGCCGGAGACGCGGCCGACGTTGTCCTCCGTGGAGATCTGGTTGAGCTGCGCGTAGTAGTTGACCTCCGCGAACTCGAAGAGGACGGACGCGACGGCCATGATGACGGCGCCGATCCAGAAGTAGACGGGGGCGTCGTTACGCACCACGAACAGGGCGAACATGAGCCCCACCGTGATGAACGTCCACACCGCCAGCGAGCGGCGGCGCGTGCCCCGCAGATCCGAGCGCTGCCCGATGATCGGCGCCACCACCGCGATGAGGACACCCGCCACCGCCATCACCCAGCCGTAGAGCGTCGCCGGCGTGTACGCCGTGTCCAGCGTCGCCCCCACCGAATCCGTGAGGTAGACGGAGAAGATGAACGTCACCAGGACGGCGTTGAAGGCCGCCGACCCCCAGTCCCACAGGGCCCAGGAGGTGACGGTGACCCGGTCCGTGCGCATCGTGCTCATGTCGGGAGTCTAGGACGGAATCCGCTCCAGCGCAGCTGCAATGAGCCTCTCCCTCGCGCGCGCGTCGAGGGGGGCGTGGTGGACGTGGTCGTGCGCCCACAGGCCGTAGGCGATGAGCTGCACCAGGTAGGCGTCGGTGGAGTCGGGTTCCGGCATCCACCGCTTATCGACGCCCGCCCACGCCTCCCGGAACTCCGGATGGTGGCGGGAGTCGAGGATCATGAGTAGTTCCGGCAGGTCCGCGGTGCGGCCCATGGATGTGACGACGGCCCGCAGTCGCCCGGTGGGGGTCAGCTCGGCGGCGGGTGCCCCGGCGATGTCCTCCAGCTCGCGTTCCCACAGGGTGGCGAGGTGGGTGTGCACGCCGAGGAGGAGGTCGTGGCGGGAGGGGAAGTGGTAGATGATGCCGGACTTGGACAGGCCGGCGGCGTCGGCGAGGGTCTCGAAGCTCAGCCCCTCGATGCCGTCCGCGGCGATGACGCGGACGGCGGCGGCGAGGATGAGGTCGCGTTTACTGGGTCGCACCGGGGCTCCTCGGGTTGCCGCGGAAGCACCACGCGCTGAGGAGCGCGAAGGCGGCCGCGATGACGGCGATGACGAGCAGGATGGTCAGGTAGGCGGTGTCGTAGGCGGCGCCGTCGAGCTCCGTGCCGGGGCGGGCGCGCAGGGCGTAGAGCACCGGCAGCAGGGAACCCAGGACGGACACGGCCAGCAGGGTGCCGAACTCGTAGGAGACGGACTCCACACCCGCGGCCATGCCGGCACGGCGCACGGGGGCGGAGCCGATGATCGCCGTCGACGACACCGACATGATCGACCCGGCGCCCGCGCCGACCAGCGCCAGCCCCACCACGAACAGCGGCAGCACATGGTGGTTGCCCGCCCACGTGGCCAGGCCTACGCCCGCCGCCACCACCGCGAACCCGCCCGCGATGAGCGGGATGAACCCCACCCGGTGCAGCACCGCCCCACCCAGCAGGGAGAAGGGGAAAGCGGCCAGGGTCACCGCGATGACCAGCAGGCCGGCCTCCAGCGGGGAGTAGCCGAGCACCAGCTGGAAACGCTGGGTGGTCAGCAGTTCCAGGCCGGAGACGGCGAACATCGCACCGGCCGCCGCGAGGACGCCGCCGGTGAAGATGCGGGACCGGAAGACGTCGAAGGTGAGGAGGGGGTCGTCGAGACGCTGCTGGCGGCGGGTGAACAGAATGGCCCCCACCACCGTCAGCACCACGGCGGCGAGCAGCAGCCACCACGTGCGCGCCGGGTTCGCCAGCTCCTTGATCGCGGTGACCAGCGACGCCAGCGTGACCAGCGCGTAGAGGGAGCTCGGGGCGTCCCAGTGCTTGGTCGGGTTGGGCATGTTCGGTGGGGCGACGGCGATGGTGAGGATGATCGCCGCGACCACCACCGGCACGTTGATGAGGAACACGGACCCCCACCAGAAGAACTCCAGCAGCACACCACCCACGACCGGGCCGAGGGCCGCGCCGACGACGGCGACCGACGCCCACACGCCGATGGCGGTGTTCCGTTCCCGTTCGTCGGAGAAGGTGATGCGGATGAGCGCCAGGGTGGCGGGCATCATCGTCGCGGCGCCGAGGCCGAGGAGGCCGCGGGCCGCCACGAGGAACCACGCGCCGGGGGCGAAGGCGGCGGCAAGGGAGGCCACGCCGAAGATGGCCAGGCCGATGAGGAACATGAGGCGGTGGCCGATGCGGTCGCCGAGGGTGCCGGTGCCCAGCATGAGGCCGGAGATGACCAGGGCGTAGGCGTTGATGATCCACAGCGCCTGGGTCTCCGAGGCGCCGAGCTGTGAGCGGAGTTCGGGGAGGGCGGTGTAGAGGATCGAGTTGTCGAGCCCCACCATGAGCAGGCCCAGGGAGATGACCAGCAGGAAGGTCCACCGTTGGGCGGGGGTGGAGTCGGCGTTGTCCAGGTGTTTCACGTCGCGTAACTGTACCGACCGTTCGTTACAGTTACAACTTGGGGCATGAATCCGCGCGTACGCTCGGGGACATGGCACGTAACTTCGCTCAGCAGCTCGTCGACACCCTGGAGTCCCGGGGCGTCGAACGCATCTACGGCGTCGTCGGGGACAGCCTCAACCCCATCGTCGACGCGATCCACTCCTCCTCCATCGAGTGGATCCACGTCCGCAACGAGGAGGCCGCCGCCTTCGCCGCCGGTGCCGAATCGCTGCTCACCGGCCGCCTCGCCGTGTGCGCCGGCTCCTGCGGCCCCGGCAACCTCCACCTCCTGCAGGGCCTGTACGACGCCCACCGCAACGGCGCGCAGGTCCTCGCCCTGGCCTCCCACATCCCCAGCACCCAGATCGGCTCGAACTTCTTCCAGGAGACCCACCCCGAGGTGCTGTTCTCCGAGTGCTCCGGCTACTGCGAGATGGTCAACTCCGCCGACCACGGGGCGCGTATCCTCCACCACGCCATCCAGTCGACGACGGCCGGGGAGGGGGTGTCGGTGCTGGTGATCCCGGGCGACGTCGCGAAGCAGGACGCCGGGGACGGCATGTTCCTCGACTCGACCATCGCGACGGGCCGCCCCGTGCTCTACCCGGATGCCCGCGAGGCCGCCGAGCTCGTCGCGGCGATCAACGCCGCCGAGAAGGTCACCCTCTTCTGCGGCGAGGGCGTCAGGGACGCGCGCGAGCAGGTCCTCGCCCTGGCGGAGAAGATCAAGGCCCCCGTCGGCCACGCCTTCGGCGGCAAGATGCACATCCAGTACGACAACCCCTTCGACGTCGGCATGTCCGGCCTCCTCGGCTACGGCGCCTGCCACGACGCCCTGCACGAGGCCGACCTGCTCATCCTCCTCGGCACCGACTTCCCTTACACCGAGTTCCTGCCCACCGCCAACGTCGCGCAGGTCGATATCAGGGCGGCGAACATCGGCAAGCGCACGACGGTGAAACACCCGGTCGTCGGCGATGTCGGCGCGACGATCGACAACATCCTCCCGCACATCACGGAGAAGACCGACCGCTCCTTCCTCGACGCGATGCTCACCAAGCACGCGGACACCCTGGAGAAGGTCGTCGACGCGTACACGAAGGACGTCGACAAGCATGTCCCCATCCACCCGGAGTTCCTCGCCCACGTCCTCGACGAGCTTGCCGACGACGACGCCGTCTTCACCGTCGACACCGGCATGTGCAACGTCTGGGCCGCCCGCTACCTCACCCCCAACGGCCGCCGCGCCGAGATCGGCTCCTTCCGCCACGGCACCATGGCCAACGCCCTGCCGCACGCCATCGGCGCCCAGTTCGTCGACCGCGACCGCCAGGTCATCAGCCTCAACGGCGACGGCGGCCTGGGCATGCTCCTCGGCGAGCTGCTCACCGTGAAACTCCACGACCTGCCGCTGAAGATGGTGGTGTTCAACAACTCCTCCCTCGGCATGGTCAAGCTGGAGATGCTCGTCGAGGGCATGCGCCAGCACGGCACCGACCACGAGGAGGTCGACTTCGCGGCCATCGCGGCCGCCGCCGGCATCCACTCCGTGCTCATCGACGACCCCGCCACCCTCCGCGAGCAGCTCGCCGCGGCCCTGGCTCACCCGGGACCCGTGCTCATCGACGTCCGCACCGACCCCGACGCCCTGTCCATCCCGCCGTCCATCACCTGGGAGATGCTCATCGGCTTCTCCCGCGCGGCGACCCGCTCCGTCTTCGGCGGCGGCGTCGGTGACATGGTGCACCTGGCGCGCGCCAACCTGCGCAACATCGGGGCCGCCGGCGCGGTGTAGGCCGCCGTCCCCCCTCCCTCAGGGTTCCCACGTGGATTTCCGGGGGTCCGGGCGTTGTCCCTGGTCGCAGAAAAGGGCCCGCCCATATGTGCGTGGGAACCCGAAGGAGGAGGGGCGGACTACCCTGGCACCATGACCCCGACCGTCCGGATCGACCTCGCCCGCCTCGACGCCAACATCGCCGCGCAGCCCGGGCCCCTGCGCCCGCACGTGAAGACGCACAAGATCCCCGAGATCGCCCGTCGTCAGATCGCCGCCGGGGCGCACGGACTCACGGTCGCCACGGTGGGGGAGGCCGAGGTCTTCGCCGAGGTCAGCGACGACATCTTCATCGCCTACCCCGTCTGGGCCGACAGGCGGCTGCGCGCCCTGGCCGAACGGGTCCGGTTGTCCGTGGGCTGCGACTCACTGGAAGCGGCCGAGCGGCTGGTCGGGATCCCCGCCGGTGTGCTCATCGAGCTGGACTCCGGCCACCACCGCTCGGGTGTGCCGGTCACCGCGCTGGAGGACCTGGCGCGCGGGGTGTTCGATCTCGGCCTCGACCTGCGGGGCGCGTTCACCTTCCCCGGCCACTCCTACGCCCCGGGCGCCCAGGAGCAGGCGGCGCGGGACGAGGACCAGGCGCTCCGCGCCGCCGGGGACATCCTCCGCGCCCTCGGGGTGGCGGACCCGGTGCTGTCCGGCGGATCGACCCCCTCGGCCCGGTACTCGCGGGTGGCCACGGAGCGCCGCCCCGGGGTCTACGTCTTCAATGACGCCCAGCAGCTTGAGCTGGGCACCTGCGACTGGTCTGGCATCGCCCTGACGGTCGCGGCCCGGGTGGTCTCCCGCCGGGAGGACCGGCACCAGATCATCGTCGACGCCGGCTCCAAGATCCTCGGGTCCGACCGTCCCGCCTGGGCCACCGGGTTCGGGCGGATCAGGGGCGCCTCCGACGCCCGCATCACCGCCCTGTCCGAGCATCACGGCACCGTGGCCTGGCCGGCGGGGGAGCGGCTGCCGGCGATCGGGGAGGAACTGGCCGTGGTGCCCAACCACGTGTGCCTGGTGCTCAACCTCGTCGATGAGGTGGAGGTGGTCTCCGGCGGCCGCGTGGTCGACCGGTGGCAGGTGGCGGCACGCGGGATGAACTGACACGCACCCCTTGCGCTTGACGCCGCGTCAACCGGCACACTGGGAACCGTGACCGAGTACACCATCGGCGAGGCCGCCGACATCCTCCGCGTGACCACCCGCACCCTGCGGCACTGGGACCACATCGGGCTGCTCAGCCCGGGGTGGCGCACGTACGCGGACCACCGTCTCTACACGGACGAGGACATGGACACCGCTCTGCAGATCCTCGTCTACCGGGAGGCGGGGGTGCCGCTGAAGGAGATCGCGGAGATCCTCGCGGAGCCGGCGACGGCGCGTCAGGCCCTCACCCGGCAGCGCGATGTGCTCACCGAGCGGATCGGTCACCTGCACCGGATGGTCCGGGCAGTCGATGACCTGCTGAAGGAGCCACAACCCATGTCCATCGAGGACCGTATGAAGCTGTTCGGCGACCAGTGGAAGCCGGAGTACCAGGACGAGGCCGAGGAGCGGTGGGGTGACACCCCGGAGTGGGAGCAGTCCCAGGCCGCCCAGGCGAGGATGACGGACGCCGACTGGGTGGACGTCAAGAAGCAGCAGGACGAGTTCGTGTCCCTGTTGGCGGACGCCGCGGCGCGCGGTGTGGAACCGGGCTCTGCGGAGGCGGAGGTGATCGTCGATAAGCATCGGGCGAGCATCGGCCAGTTCTACGACGTCTCCGCGGCGAAGCAGGTGCTGCTGGCGCGGATGTACGTCGAGGACGAGCGTTTCAACTCCACCTACCAGGGGCATGCCGCCTATCTGCTCACGCTTGTCGAGGCGCAGGCCGCGGCGGAGGGTGTGGACCTGGGGAACGTCGCCTGGGAGTGACGGTCTCCAAGTAAGTTCCCAGAGATCGTTCAGCGGCGGGGTCGGGTCATGGGGGACAATGGACCGCATGACAGATCCCTCCCAGACCCCGGTCAAGGTGCTCGTCGTCGATGACGAGCCCAATATCGTCGAGCTGCTCAACGTCAGCCTGAAGTTCCAGGGCTTTGACGTGCGTACCGCGGCCTCCGGAACTGAGGCGCTGCGGATCGCGCGCGAGTTCAACCCGGACGCGTACATCCTCGATGTGATGATGCCGGGCATGGACGGCTTCGAGCTGCTCACCAAGCTGCGCAGCGAGGGCCTCGACGGACCGGTGCTCTACCTCACGGCGAAGGACGCGGTGGAGAACCGCATCCACGGCCTGACGATCGGCGCCGACGACTACGTGACCAAGCCCTTCTCCCTCGAGGAGGTGATCACCCGGCTGCGCGTCATCCTGCGCCGCGGGAACATCAAGGAGCAGGACACCTCGGATGCGGCGATCACGTACGCGGATCTCACGCTCAACGACGAGACGCACGAGGTGACCAAGGACGGCCGGATCGTCGAACTCTCGCCGACGGAGTTCAACCTGCTGCGCTACCTCATGCTCAACGCGGAGGTGGTGCTGAGCAAGTCGAAGATCCTCGACAACGTGTGGCACTACGACTTCGGCGGGGACGGCAATGTCGTCGAGTCGTACATCTCGTACCTGCGCCGCAAGATCGACACCGGCGATGTGCCGCTCATCCACACGGTCCGTGGCGTCGGTTACGTCCTCCGCACCCCGCGCCAGTGACGTTGCCTCCCTACCCCTCCTACCCGGCCTCGCCGGAGCCGCCGCCGGAGCCGCGCGACGCCCTCTACCCGCCCGTGGAGACCCAGGTCCCCGAGCGGGCGTGGCCGCTGCGCACGTGGTTGGTGGTCATCATCGTGCTGTTGTCCGGGCTGGGCCTGGCGGCGAGTTCGGTGGCGGTGTCGTCGATCATGCGGGAGGTGATGTACTCGCGTGTCGACGAGGACCTGGTCAACTCCCTCGGCGGCTGGGCGCGGAGTTCGGAGATCTTCAACTCCGACTCCTCCTCGCGCCCGCCGTCGGATTACGTGGTGATCAAGCTCTTCGAGGACGGGTCGTCGATCGTGTTCAACGATCCGGGCGAACTGCCCCGCTTATCGACGGTCGCGGTCGGCGGCCCACCCCAGACCGTCGACTCCGCGCCGGGTTCGGAGTTCAACACCCACTGGCGCGTCATCGCCCACCGCGAGGCCGGCGTGACCACCGTCGTCGCGAAGGATCTGGCCCGCGAACGCACCCTGCTCTACGGCCTGGCCATGGTCCAGCTCATCATCTCCCTGCTGGTCCTGGCGGTCCTGGCCCTGCTCAGCTACTACGTGGTGCGGCAGGCGATGGCCCCGCTGCGTGACGTCGAGCGCACCGCCGGCGCCATCGCCGCGGGTGACCTCGACCGCCGTGTCCCGGCCTGGCCGCGCACCACCGAGGTCGGTCAGCTGGCGCACGCGCTCAACACGATGATCGGCCAGCTGCAGACCTCCGTCGAGTCCGCGCAGAGCAAGGAGGAGCAGATGCGCCGCTTCGTCGGCGACGCCTCCCACGAGCTGCGCACCCCGCTCACCTCCGTCCGCGGCTACACCGAGCTCTACCGTTCCGGGGCCACCGACGACGTCGAGCTGGTGCTCACGCGTATCGACGACGAGTCCCGCCGCATGTCCCTCCTCGTCGAGGACCTCCTCGCCCTCACCCGGGCGGAGGGCTCGCGCCTGGAGCTCAAGACCGTCGACCTGCTGGAGCTGTCGCTGTCGGTGGCGTCCTCGGCGCGGGCCGCGTTCCCCGGCCGCGAGGTGAGCGTGAAGAACGAGACCTCCTCCGTCCCCGTGGTCCGGGGCGACGCCTCCCGCCTCCACCAGGTGCTGCTCAACCTCATCTCCAACGGCCTCACCCACGGCGGGCCCGAAGCGACCGTCACCGTGGAACTGCATCTCGACGGCCCCGACGTCGTCGTCGACGTCTCCGACGACGGCCGCGGCATGCCGCCCGAGGTCGCCGAGAAGGTATTCGAGCGGTTCTACCGCGAGGACGCCTCCCGCTCCCGCGCGTCGGGAGGCTCGGGGCTGGGGCTGGCGATCACGAAGTCGCTCGTCGAGAAGCACGGCGGCACGATCACCGTCACCTCCGAGGAGGGCGCCGGCTCCGTGTTCACCGTCCGGCTGCCGCGCGAGGACGAGCAGGAGAACTAGTCCGCGGGGTGGTGTCTGGCCATGACGACGACGTCCTCGGTCTCGTACCCGAGGGTCTCGTAGAAGCCGATGACCTCGGCCGACTCTAGTCGGCCTCCGCCTCCAGGGCGGCGATGGCACCCGCGACGTCGAGCTTCTCGACGCCGTGGGTGTCCGGGTCCAGGTCCGCCGCGTCCCCGAGCATGCGGCGCACGTAGTTGACGTCCTTGTCGCCGCGGCCGGAGAGGTTGACGAGGTAGACGCGGTCGGTGCGGCCCGCGGCCTCGTCCTGCTCGGCCAGCTTGAGGGCGTGGGCCAGGGCGTGGGAGGACTCGAGGGCCGGGATGATGCCCTCGTAGCGGGTGAGCATGCGGAAGGCCTGCAGCGCCTCGGCGTCGGTGGCGCCGACGTAGGTGGCGCGGCCGGTCTCCATGAGCCAGGCGTGCTCCGGGCCGACACCCGGGTAGTCCAGGCCGGCGGAGATGGAGTGGGAGTTGAGCACGTCCTCGTCGCCCTCGCCGAGCATGACGTACGAGCGGGAACCGTGGAGGATACCCACGCGGCCGCGCTCCAGCGGGGCACCGTGCCTGCCGGAATCCAGGCCCTCGCCCGCAGGCTCGACGCCGATGAGCTGCACGTCGGTGTCGTCGTAGTACTCGGCGAAGGCACCGATGGCGTTGGACCCGCCGCCGACGGCGGCGATGACGGCGTCGGGAAGCCGGCCGACCTCCTCCATCATCTGCTCGCGGGACTCCTTGGAGATGATCCGGTGGTACTCCTTGACCAGGGACGGGAAGGGGTGCGGGCCGGCGGCGGTGCCGAGCAGGTAGTGGGTGGTCTCGTAGGACTCGACCCAGTCGAGCAGGGCGACGTCGACGGCGTTCTGCAGTCCGTTGCCGCCGTCCTCGTCGACGGGAATGACCTCGGCGCCCATCAGACGCATCCGGTAGACGTTGGCCTGCTGGCGGGCGATGTCACGGGCCCCCATGTAGATGGTGCAGGACATGCCGAAACGCGCGGCGGCCATGGCGGTGGCGGTGCCGTGCTGGCCCGCGCCGGTCTCGGCGATGAGGCGGGTCTTGCCCAGCTTCTTCGCCAGCAGCGCCTGCGCCATCACCTGGTTGCCCTTGTGGGCACCACCGTGGACCAGATCCTCCCGCTTGAGGAAGATCCGGGCGTGCCCCTTGCCCTTGCCTTCCCGGGGGAGGTTGACGCACTCGGTCACCGGGGTGGGGCGGCCCAGGTAGGAGCGGTAGAGCTTGTCCAGGTCCGCGATGAACTCCGGATCCTCCAGCGCCTCGGCGTAGGCGCGCTCCAGCTCGTCGAGGACGGGGTAGAGCATCGGCGGCACGAACTGGCCACCGAACTTGCCGAAGTAGGCGGGCAGGATCGTCTCGCGGGCTTCGCCCTCGGGGATCTCGGGATTGTCATGCAGGCGCGGGGTGAGGTTCATGAATGTAACTGTAGGCGGACGGAGTGGCGGGCACCCCCTATTCGTAGGAAACCCGGTACGGGCCCTCCCCGTCGCGGATCGTCTGGCACGCCAGGGTCTGCTCCTCCTGCTCCACCTCGTAGGAGGAGAGCACCTGGTTCTGCCGCATGTGCGACGGCCCGCCCGTCAGGGTGCACTGGCACGTGCCGCAGTCGCCGTCGGTGCAGGAGTACCAGGCGGGGATCGCCTCGGCGAGCATCGACTCCAGCAGGGTCCTGTCCTCCGGCCAGTCGAAGGCGTACTCGGTGCCGTCGATGTCGGCGATGTGCTTCATGGTGTCCACTCCAGGGCGTCGAGGATGGCGTCGGCCTGCGCGGGCAGATGCTCGTGGCGCACGCCGGTGAGAGGGCGGACCTCCCCCAAGTCGGAGGAGGCCGCGGGGACGATGGTGTCCGCGTCGGAGACGAGCGAGACGACGCGGGTGCGGGCGGGAAGCTCCGCGGCGAAGGGCTCGGCGGTCATGAGATCCCCTGCCCCCCGGCCCATGACCAGCGGGATCGCGGCCCGGACGGCGCGCCGCGGAGGCAGGGGTAGTCCGCGGAAACAGGCCCCCACCCCGACGAGGGTCCGGACGGGGAACTCGTGCGCCAGGCGCAGACCGAGATACCCGCCCAGGGAATGGCCGACGATGTCGAAGGGGGTGGGGAGGTCGGAGGCGACGTCGACAAGCTCCGTGAACGAGCGCTCCACGGCGACCGTGCCGCGGTCGCCGTACAACGGGGCGACCACCGGCGCGCCGAGCTCCAGGAGTGCGGTGACGGTGCGCGCGAAATTGCCCGGCGAGCCCATGAGACCGTGGAGGAGCAGCACCGGGGTGCCGGGGCGCTGCGACAGGGCCGGCAGCGGCGGCAGGGTCCCGCGGTGCGGCACCCAGCGCAGCAGGGACATCTACCGCGGGTGGCCGTTCTCGTCGGTGTCCAGCAGGGCGCGGATCCGCTCGGCGGCGTCGTCCATGAGCTCGGGATCGGTCGCGTCCATCGCCATGGCCCGCGAGAAGTCGTACTCCGACATCCTGTCCGTGGGGAAGACGTGGATGTGGGTGTGCGGGACGTCGAACCCGGCGATGATGTAACCGGCGCGGGCGGCGTCGAAGGCCTCACGGACGGCGCGGCCCACATTCTGCGCAACCTCGTTGAGCTGGCCCCACACGGTGGGGGAAAGGTCCGTCCAGCGGTCAACCTCCTCGACGGGGACGACGAGCACGTGGCCGTAACGCAGCGGCTCGATGGTGAGGAAGGCGACGACCAGATCGTCGCGGTAGACGAAGCGGCCCGGGAGCTCGCCGTTGATGATCTTGGTGAACACGCTACTCATGCCGCCCAGGCTACCGGCTGGCGTGCGGGCCGGCCGCGGCGGAGACCCCTCGCGGAGCGCGGACCTCCCACCGGGATCCCCGACCTGCGGGTGCGTCTCCTAGAATTGGTGGACATGCGCATTCTCGTGATCGGTTCGGGCGGCCGCGAACACGCCCTCCTCCAGGGCCTGGCCGCCGACCCCGCCACCACTGACCTCCACGTCACCCCGGGCAACGCCGGGATGGCGGGCCTCGCCACCGTCCACGCCGACGCCGGCAAGGTCGACGATCCGGCCGCCATGGTCGCCCTCGCCCGCGACATCGACGCCGAGCTCGTCGTCATCGGCCCGGAAATTCCGCTGGTCGCAGGCGTGGCCGACGCGCTGCGCGAGGCCGGCTTCCGCGTCTTCGGACCCTCCGGTGCCGCCGCACAGATCGAGGGCTCCAAGCAGTTCGCCAAGGACGTCATGGCCGACGCCGGCGTGAAGACCGCCCGCGCCGAGCAGCTCACCCCGGGCACCTCCGACGCGGACATCGACGCCGCCCTCGACCGTTTCGGCCCGACCTGGGTGGTCAAGGACGACGGCCTGGCCGGCGGCAAGGGCGTCGTGGTCACCCCCGATCGGGAGGCCGCCCGCGAGCACGTCCGCGCCGTCCACGAGCTGGGTAACCCGGTGCTGCTGGAGTCCTTCCTCAACGGCCCCGAGGTCTCCCTGTTCTGCCTCGTCGACGGCGAGACCGTCGTCCCGCTCATCCCCGCCCAGGACCA
>DGYFI06203__coassemble_1350_pt1 | contig 20403 bp, 17 predicted proteins | sample DGYFI06203__metabat2_high_PE_041 | metagenome-assembled genome bin DGYFI06203 | reverse complement strand
CGAATGAAAGTCGAACATAAATGCTGTGTACAGCGCCGATGTCTATTTAGTAGGTGAACCTCAGCACTCTGCCCATTGTGGTGAACCAAGTTGTCTGCTTGACTGCCTGTCATCCGCCCTGGAGGGCGACCGGCGGGGCGTCGATAAGCGTCCCGCAGGTGAATGAAATAGACAGAACGGTACATTAGGAGCACGTCATGACAACGGCCACCACCACGCGCCGCCAGCGCGTCCGCAAGCCGGAGGGCCAGTGGAAGATCGACGGCACCGCGCCCCTCAACCACGTCGAGGAGGTCAAGCAGGACGGCGAGGTCCTCGACGTCTACGACCGCGTGGTCAACATCTACTCGAAGCAGGGATTCGACTCGATCCCCGCCGACGACATCGCCCCGCGCTTCAAGTGGCTGGGCCTGTACACGCAGCGCCGACAGGACCTTGGCGGGGAACTCACCGGCCAGGTCCCCGACGCCGAGCTGCAGGACAGGTACTTCATGATGCGCGTGCGTTTCGACGGCGGCCTGGTCACCCCCGAGCGCCTCCGCGCCGTCGGCGAGATCTCCCGCGACTACGCCCGCTCCACCGCCGACTTCACCGACCGCCAGAACATCCAGCTCCACTGGCTGCGGATCGAGGACATCCCGGCGATCTGGGAGAAGCTCGACACCGTGGGCCTGAGCCCCCTGCTGGGCTGCGGCGACGTGCCCCGCATCATCCTCGGCTCGCCCGTGGCGGGCGTCGCAGCGGAGGAGATCATCGACGCCACCCCCGCCATCGAGCGGATCCAGCGCGAGCATCTGCCGAACCCGGAGTTCCACAACCTGCCGCGCAAGTTCAAGTCCGCCATCTCCGGCCACTCCCGCCAGGATGTGACCCACGAGATCCAGGACGTCGCCTTCATCGGCTCCGTCCACCCCGAGCACGGCCCCGGTTTCGAGTGCTACGTCGGCGGCGGCCTGTCCACCAACCCGATGCTCGCGCAGTCCCTCGGCGCGTGGATCCCGCTCGACGAGGTCCCCGACGTGTGGGCCGGCGTCGCCCGCATCTTCCGCGACTACGGCTACCGACGCCTGCGCAACCGCGCCCGCCTCAAGTTCCTCGTGGCGGAATGGGGTGTGGAGAAATTCCGCACGGTGCTCGAGGAGGAGTACCTCGGCCGCCGCCTCATCGACGGCCCGCACCAGCCCATCAACCCGGGCTACCGCGACCACATCGGCATCCACCCGCAGAAGGACGGCAGGTTCTACCTGGGCGTCAAGCCGACCGTCGGCCACACCACGGGCGAGCAGCTCATCGCCATCGCGGACGTCGCCGAGCGCTTCGGTATCACCCGCATCCGCACCACCGCGGAGAAGGAACTGCTCTTCCTCGACGTCGAGCGCACCGACCTCGCCGCCCTGGCCGCTGCCCTCGACGAGACCGGGCTGTACTCGCAACCCAGCGAGTGGCGCCGCAACATCATCTCCTGCACCGGCCTGGAGTTCTGCAAGCTGGCGCACGCCACCACCAAGTCCCGCGCCGTCGAGCTCGTCGACGAGCTGGAGGAGCGCATCGGCGACATCGACGTCCCCGTCCGCATCGCCCTCAAAGGCTGCCCCAACTCCTGCGCCCGCACCCAGGTCGCGGACATCGGCTTCAAGGGCCAGACCGTCACCGACGCCGACGGCAACCGCGTCGAGGGCTTCCAGGTGCACCTCGGCGGCTCCATGAACATCGGCGCCAACTTCGGCCGCAAGCTGCGCGGACACAAGGTCCTCGCCGACGAGGTCGGGGACTACGTCACCCGCGTGGTCACCCACTTCAAGCAGCAGCGCACCGACGGCGAGACCTTCCAGGAGTGGGTCCAGCGCGCCGCCGAGGAGGACCTGCTGTGAGCTTCCGCCGCGCCCCCAACCCCAACCGCAACCACCCGCTGCACTGCCCCTGGTGCGCGGGCGAGGAGCTCTTCCCGAATGAGGCCGACGAGTTCGCCTGGCTGTGCCGCGACTGCACCCGCGTGTTCTCCGTCCGCTACCACGGCCAGGACGACCCGGAGCACCGCCCCGCCCCCGCCCGCTCCACCAGCGAGGCCATCCGGACCTCGCTCACCCGACACGGACACCAGGAGGTGACCCGATGAACCTGCTCACCCAGACCACCCGCCGTGACCCGGAGGTCAGCCCGGCAGGCCCCACCACCACCGGTGACCTGCCGGAGGAGGTGCGGGAGGCCAACGCGCGGCTCGTCGACAAGCATGCCGCCGCGCTTCACGACGCCCCCGCCCACACCATCCTGGCCTGGGCCCGGGAGCACGCGCCCGGCGCGATCGCGGTGACCCTGTCCATGGAGAACACCGTGCTCGCGGAGCTCGCCGCCTGGCACCTGCCGGAGGCGGACCTCCTCTTCCTCGACACCGGCTACCACTTCCCGGAGACCCTCGACGTTGCGGCCGCGGTTGACGCCCGCTACCCGCAGACCCTGGTCACCGCCCGGCCGACCCTCACCCGGAAGGAGCAGGACGCGACCTACGGCGCGAACCTCTACCGGAACAACCCCACCGCCTGCTGCCGCATGCGCAAGGTCGAGCCGCTGGCTGTCCACCTCACCCCGTACGCGGGTTGGGTTACCGGGCTGCGCCGCGCCGACGGCCCCACCCGGGCGAACGCCCCGGCGCTGAGCCTCGACGCGACCGGCCGTCTGAAGATCTCCCCGCTGGTCACGTGGTCGCTCGAGGACACGGAACGGTTCATCGACGAGCGCGACCTCATCATCCACCCCCTCACCCGGCAGGGTTACCCGTCCATCGGGTGCGCCACCTGCACCCTCCCCGTCGCCGACGGTGAGGATCCCCGGGCCGGTCGCTGGGCCGGCAACGCCAAGACAGAATGCGGACTCCACTCATGACCACAGCACTTTCCACCCGACTCTCCCCCCACCTCAAGGACCTGGAGAACGAGTCCATCCACATCCTCCGCGAGGTCGCGGGCCAGTTCGACAAGGTCGGACTGCTGTTCTCCGGCGGCAAGGACTCTGTCGTCGTCTTCGAGCTAGCCCGCCGCGCGTTCGCCCCGGCGGCCGTCCCCTTCGAGCTGCTCCACGTGGACACCGGCCACAACTTCCCGGAGGTCATCGAGTTCCGCGACCGCCTCGTCGAGCGCACCGGCGCCCGCCTGCGCGTCGCCGCTGTCCAGGACTGGATCGACCGGGGTGACCTCGTCGAACGCCCCGACGGAACCCGTAACCCCCTGCAGACCGTCCCCCTCGTGGAGACCATCGCCGAGCAGGGTTACGACGCCGTGCTCGGCGGCGCCCGCCGCGACGAGGAGCGGGCCCGCGCCAAGGAACGCGTCTTCTCCGTGCGCGACTCCTTCGGCGGCTGGGACCCGCGCCGCCAGCGGCCGGAGCTGTGGCACCTCTACAACGGCGGCCACCTGCCGGGCGAGAACATCCGCGTGTTCCCCATCTCCAACTGGACGGAGGCCGACATCTGGGAGTACATCGGCGCCCGCGGCATCGAGCTCCCGCCGATCTATTTCGCCCACGACCGCGAGGTCTTCGAGCGCGACGGCATGTGGCTCACCGCCGGCGACTGGGGCGGGCCCCGCGAGGGCGAGAACCTCCAGGTCAGGCGCGTGCGTTACCGCACCGTCGGTGACATGTCCTGCACCGGCGCGGTGCTCTCCGAGGCCTCCACCATCGACGAGGTCATCGCCGAGATCGCCACCTCCACCCTCACCGAACGCGGGGCCACCCGCGCCGACGACCGTCTCAGCGAGTCCGCCATGGAGGACCGCAAGAAGGAAGGCTACTTCTGATGACCACCTCCACCCTCCTGCACACCCGCGAGACCCTCCGCCTGTGCACCGCCGGGTCCGTCGACGACGGCAAGTCCACCCTCGTGGGCCGCCTGCTCCACGACACCCGTTCCGTCCTGGCCGACACCCTCGCCTCCGTCGAGCGCACCTCCGCCGACCGCGGCTTTGACGGCCTCGACCTGTCGCTGCTGGTCGACGGCCTGCGCGCCGAGCGTGAGCAGGGCATCACCATCGACGTCGCCCACCGCTACTTCGCCACCGACCGCCGCACGTTCATCCTCGCCGACACCCCCGGCCACGTGCAGTACACCCGCAACACCGTCACCGGCGTCTCCACCTCCCAGGTCGTCGTCCTGCTTGTCGACGCCCGCCACGGCGTCGTCGAACAGACCCGCCGCCACCTCACCGTCGCGGCCCTGCTCGGGGTGCGCACCGTGCTGCTGGCCGTCAACAAGATCGACCTCGTCGACTGGTCGGAGGACGTCTTCCGGGAGATCGAGGCGGAGTTCCGCGCCCTGGCGGACGCCGTCGGTGTCGATGACGCCCACGTCATCCCCGTCTCCGCGCTGCTCGGCGACAACGTCGTCGAACCCTCCCTGCACCTGCCCTGGTACACCGGCCCCACCATTCTCGAGCTGCTCGAGAGCGTCGAGGTCCACCGCGGCCGCGCCCACGACCTGGGCTTCCGCCTGCCGATCCAGTACGTCATCCGCGAGCACGCCTCCGACTACCGCGGATACGCCGGGCGTGTCGACGCCGGCTCACTCACCGTCGGCGACACCGTCCACCTCCCGGAGGGCCGCACCAGCACCGTCACCCACATCGACACCGCCGACGGTGCCGTGGAGACGGCCGCCGCCGGGGACTCCGTCGTCCTCCGCCTGGCCGACGACATCGACCTCATCCGCGGCGACCTCATCGCCGGGGCCGACCACCCGCAGCCGGTGCGCTCCTTCGACGCCACCGTCGTGGGCCTGTTCGACCGCCCGCTCCGCCCGGGCGCGCCCGTCAAGGTCCGCTACGGCACCTCGCTGGTGCGCGGCCGGGTGACCTCGGTCGACCGGGTCCTCGACATCGACGGCCTCTCCGACGACATCGCCCCCGCCGACTGCGGCCTCAACGACATCGCCCACGTGCGTATCGACGTCGCCGCCGACCTGCCCGTCGAGCCCTACGCCGCCCGCGGCGCCGTCGGCTCCTTCCTCCTCATCGACCAGGCCACCGGCGACACCCTCGCCGCCGGCCTCGTCGGACACCGCCTGCGCTGATGACCGCCCTGCTCACCCTCTCCCACGGCTCCCGCCACCCGCGCGCCGCCGCCGGCATCGACCGACTCACCGCGGCCGCGGGGGAGAGGCTGGGCGTCACCGCCCGCGCCGCGCACCTGGAGTTCTCCTCCCCCTCGCTCATGGACGCCGCCCGCGACCTCGCCGCCCACGGCCACCACTGTGCCGTGGTCGTCCCGCTGTTGTTCACCGACGCCTTCCACGCGCGTCACGACGTCCCCGCCGCCCTCGCCGCCGCCCGGGAGGCCTCGGGCCTCGAGCTCGTCCCCGCCCGGGGGCTGGGTACCGGCGGGGACATCGCCGACGTCCTCGCCGCCCACACCCGCCCCGCCCCGGACAAGAACCTCGTCCTCGCGCACGTCGGATCCTCCGACGCCGCCGCCGAGGAGGCCGTCGCCACCCTGGCCGACCGCCTCGCCGCCCGCCTGGGGCGGGCGGTGGCGGTGCGCCGGGCGACGGGGGAGAGGACGGGGGCGTCGATAAGCGGAGACCACCACCTCATCCCCCTCTTCGTCACGCACGCCCTGCTCCTGGACCGCCTGCTCACCTCCGGTGCCAGCGCCGATCCGCCGCTCGGGACGGCGCTGGCCGGCATCGTCGCCGACCGCTACCTCACCGCCTAGGACCCCACCATGACCACACTCCTGCTCATCGCCCTCGCGGGACTCGCCGCGCAACTCGTCGACGGTGGCCTCGGCATGGGCTTCGGCGTCACCTCCACCACCATCCTCATCGCGCTCGCCGGCCTCGGCCCCGCCCAGGCCAGCGCCGTCGTCCACACCGCCGAGCTGGGCACGACGCTCGCCTCGGGCATCTCCCACTGGCGCTTCGGCAACGTCGACTGGAAGGTCGTCCGCCGCCTCGCCGTCCCCGGTGCGGTCGGTGCCTTCGCCGGCGCGACCGTCCTGTCGAACTTGTCCACCGAGGCGGCCGCCCCGCTCACCGCGATGATCCTCAGCCTCATCGGCGTCAACCTCGTGTGGCGCTTCTCCCGGGGGCGCATCCGGCGCGAGGGCGGGGGCGAGCACTCCCGCGGCTTCCTCGGCGGACTCGGCCTCTTCGGCGGCTTCATCGACGCCTCCGGGGGCGGCGGCTGGGGGCCGGTGACGACGTCGACGCTCATGACGCTGGGCCGCACCGAACCGCGCCGGATCGTCGGCACGGTGAACACCGCCGAGTTCCTCGTCACCGCCGCCGCGACGTTGGGTTTCGTCATCGGGCTGTGGGACGACCTCGTGGCCAACCTCGCCGCCGTCCTCGCCCTGCTCATCGGCGGTGTCATCGCCGCCCCGATCGCCGCGTGGCTGGTCACGCGCACCAACCCGGCGGCCCTCGGCGGCATCGTCGGCACGCTGCTCGTGGCCCTCAACCTGCCCAAGGTCCTGCCGCTCGGCTGGGGCGGGGTGGCCCTGCTCGTGGTGCTCGGCCTGGCGCTGTCGTGGGTCGGCTACCGACGCTCCGTCACCGCCCGCGCCGCCGCCGGTGAGCCCGTCACCGGGTCCACCAGCGAGCCGCAGGGGCAGGAGGTGCGGGTGCGGTGACTACAGCCCGGCGACGTCGCCGATGACGTAGACCGCGGGGGAGGTGACGTCATTCTCCTTCATCGTCTGCGCCAGGGTGCCCAGCGTGCAGCGGAAGCTGCGCTGCTGATCGGTGGTGCCCTCCTGGATGACGGCGGCCGGGGTGGTGGGGTGCAGGCCGGCGTCGATGAGCGTGGCGGTGATGGCGGCGACGTGGCGCACGCCCATGATCACCGAGATGGTGCCGCCGGCGCGCGCCAGGGCGGGCCAGTCGACGAGCGAGTGCGGGTGGCCGGGCGGCAGGTGGCCGGACACGACCGTGAAGGAGTGCACCACCCCGCGCTGGGTGACCGGGATGCCGGCCGCGCCGGGCACGGAGATCGCACTGGTCACGCCGGGGACGACGGCGCACGGGATGGCGTGCTCGCGGCAGGCCTCGAGCTCCTCGTAGCCGCGGCCGAAGACGTACGGGTCGCCGCCCTTGAGGCGCACGACGTGACGGCCGGCCAGGGCGTGCTCGACGAGGAGACGGTTGGTCTCCTCCTGCGCGACCTGGCGGCCGTAGGGGAGTTTGGAGACGTCGATGACGGTCTTCTCCGCGGTCTCGCACAGCTGCGAGAGCTCGTCGGTGGGGCCGAGGTGATCGGTGAGGATGACGTCGGCGTCCTGCAGGGCACGCATGCCGCGCAGGGTGATGAGGTCCCAGGCGCCGGGGCCGCCGCCGACGAGGGTGACGTGGCCGGTACTCACATGCACACCGGGACGCCGCGGGAGGACAGCTCGACGGCGGCCCAGTCGGTGGAGGCCGTGACGCCGGCGGTCCAGCCCTGCCAGGAGATGACGGCGACGCCGCGGGCGTCGAGAAGCTCGAGGAGGCGGGGCGGGGCGTCCTGCGGGCGCTCCGGGAAGACGGCGGCGGTGATCTCGGCGGAGGCGAGGGCCGCGCCGGTGAGGGTGGCGGTGTCGGTGGTGGCCAGGGCCGCGGCGTCGGGGGTGACGACGGCGTCGTAGAGCTCGTGGAGCTCGTCGACGGTGACGTCCTCGTCGACGCGCACGTTGCCGATGAGGCGCAGGCGCGGGGCCTGGTCACCCTGCGGGGTGGAACGGAGCAGACCGGCCGGTGCGGTGCGTGCGGTGATGAGGTCCACGAAGACAGGGGCCTGGTGACGGGTGGTGAGCAGGCTCTCGGCGAGGCACATGCCGGTGGCTCCGTCGCTGATGACTGCGATGCGCAGGGGCCGCTGGGATGACTCGGGCATGGTCTCTGTCCTCTCTCGTAGACTGAACTGTCTACGAATATTAGTACAGGTCGGTCTATTTGGCAACGGGGGTGACCTTTCCATCTAAAGGTGCATGCGGCCATATGTGATCTGTGCAACATTGGTTGGTATGACCACGAAGACCACCGACAAAAGGCAGGGCGGGATCGGTGACCGGATCCTCACCGGCATCGAGACCCTCGGCAACAAACTGCCCGAACCGTTCACCCTCTTCCTCGGCCTGTTCCTCATCACCGGCGTCGCCTCGACGATCATGGCGCTGCAGAACATCCAGGTCGCCGTACCCGGGTCCGAGGAGGACCTGGTCATCCGCGGCCTGTTCACCGGCGAGGGACTCACCTGGCTGACCACCACCATGGGTGCCAACTACATCGGATTCCCGCCCCTGGTCACCGTCCTGCCGATCCTGCTCGCCACCGGTGTCGCGGAACGCACGGGCATGCTCTCGGCGCTCATCCGCAAGCTCTTCGGTTCCGCCAGGAAGTGGATCCTCCCCTACGCCGTCGGTGTCGTCGGCGTCACGGCCTCGATCATGGCCGACGCCGCCTTCGTCGTCGTCCCGCCCCTGGCCGCCATGGTGTTCAAGGCTGCCGGCCGCCACCCCGTCGCCGGACTCCTCGGCGGCTTCGCGGCCGTCGGCGCGGGCTACTCCACCTCCCTGTTCCCCACCAGCCTCGACGCCCTGTTCGCCGGCATCACCAACGCCGTCATGGAGACCCTGCCCGGCATCGCCACCACCGAGGTCAACCCGGTGAGTAACTACTACTTCAACATCGTCTCCGCGATCGTCCTCGGCATGCTCGCCGGCTTCATCACCGACCGCGTCCTCGAGCCCCGCATGGTCCGCCAGGACGTCCCCGCCGAGGAGACCCTGGCCGACGGCGAGGACCCCTCCCAGCGCGGCGACCGCGACGCCGAGGGCAACGAGCTCTCCGCCACCCTGACCAGGCAGGAGACCAAGGGCCTGTGGGCCTCCCTCGTCGCGGCGCTGCTGCTCACCGTCGTGTTCCTGTGGGCGTTCCTCATCCCCAACTCCCCGTGGCGCAACGAGGAGGGCGGCTTCCTCCCGCAGTCCCCGCTGCTGCAGTCCATCGTGTTCATCGTCTTCGCCTACTTCATGGTGCTCGGCATCGTCTACGGACTCTTCGTGGGCACCGTGACGTCCGTCTCCGACATCGTCGAGATGATGGGCCTGGCCATCAAGGACATGCTCAGCTTCCTCGTCCTCGCCTTCATCCTCGGCCAGTTCGTCGCCCTCTTCGCCTGGACCGGCATCGGCACGTGGACCGCGGTCAAGGGCGCCGCCTTCCTGGAGAGCATCGGACTCACCGGCTTCGGCGCGATCCTCGCCTTCATCGTCCTCGCCTCCCTGCTCAACCTGCTCATCATCTCCGGCTCCGCGATGTGGACCCTCATGGCCGCCGTCTTCGTGCCCATGTTCGCCCTCATCGGCTTCGAACCCACCTTCACCCAGGCCGCCTTCCGCGTCGGTGACTCCGCCACCCAGGTGATCACCCCGCTCAACCCGTACATGATCGTCATCCTCGGCCTCCTCCGCCGCTACGAACCCGAGGCCGGCCTGGGCACCCTCATGTCCCGCCTCCTGCCGTTCGTCATCCCGTTCTGGCTGGCCTGGGCCTCGCTGCTCGGCGTCTGGTACTTCCTCGACCTGCCGCTCGGCCCCGGCGCCGCGATCTTCCTCAACTAGGTAGCGTGAGAAGACGATGACCTCTGCAGAAAGAACCACCCCGTCCACCGCCTTCCTCGACCACGCCGCTGCCAGCATCTCCGCCCGGATGGCCGAGGTCACCGAGGCCGCCTCCGCGGCAGAACCGGCCGCGCTGGACGCCTACCCGGGGCAGAAGGAGGCGTGGCGGGTGGCGTCGATAAGCGCCGAAGCACTGGAGCCGACACTGACCGAGCTGCTGTGCGACCTGCACGCCCACCCCGAGCTCGCCTTCGAGGAGGTCCACGCGCAGGCGACGCTCACCGCGCTGCTCGAGGGGCGCGGTTACCGCGTAGAGCAGGGCGCGCACGAGGTCGGCACCGCGCTGCGCACCTCGTGGACCTCGCCCGAGTACGAGCCCGGCCGTCACCGCACCGTCGCGATCATGGCCGAATACGACGCCCTCCCCGGCATCGGCCACGCCTGCGGGCACAACATCATCGCCGCCGCCGGCATCGGCGCCTTCCTCGCGGCCGTCGACGCCGCGCAGGCCGCGGGTATCGAGGGACGCCTCGTCCTGCTCGGCACACCCGCCGAGGAGGGCCACTCCGGCAAGGAGTACATGATCCGCGGCGGCATGCTCGACGACATCGACATCGCCGTCATGATCCACCCCTTCGGCTACGACATCGCCAGCCACTACTGGCTCGGCCGCCGCACCCTCCAGGCCACCTTCCACGGCGTCGCCGCGCACGCCAGCTCGCAGCCGTTCATGGGACGCAACGCCCTCGACGCCGCGACCCTCGCCTACCAGGCGATGGGACTGCTCCGGCAGCAGATGGCACCCTCCGACCGCCTCCACGCCGTCATCACCGACGGCGGACACCGCCCCTCCGTCATCCCCGAGCAGGCCTCCCTGGACATCTACGTGCGCTCCCTGCTCACAGACTCGCTCGTCGACCTGTCCGCGCGTGTCGACGACATCCTCGACGGCGCCGCCCTCATGACCGGGTGCCGCGTCGAGAAGACGTGGGACGTCCACCCCGCGACCCTGCCGATCCGCAACAACCAGGCCCTCGCCGAGCGCTGGACCCGCACCCAGGCGCTGCGCGGACGCGTCGCCGTCCCCGCCGGCGTGGTGCCCGACTCGCTGGCGGCGTCGACCGACTTCGGCAACGTCTCCCAGCTGGTCCCCGGCATCCACCCGATGGTCAAGGTCTCGCCCTCCGACGTGGCGCTGCACACCGCGGCTTTCGCCACGTGGGCCGCCGGGGAGGAGGCTACGCGCGCGGCCGTCGACTCCGCGGCCGGGTTGGCGCAGGTCGCCGTCGACACGCTTGCCGACGACGCCCTCGCCGCCGCCGCCCGCGCCGAGTTCGAGGCCACCGGCGGGCGCTTCAGCGTGGCGGAGCAGCTGGGGTAGGGTCCGCTCCCTCAGCGCCTCCCTCAGCGCCTCCCTCAGCGCCGCGGTTTGGCCACTTCTGGGGTGTTCAAACAGCCCGGAAGTGGCCGAACCGCGCGCGGATGACACCCGCCCGGGAACCTTTCGGCCCCCGACACAGTCCAATCTGTGTGGGACATCCACACAGAGAGGGAATTCATGGGGGACACGGAGACGGCACTGGGCCGCTGCACGCGGCGGGACGACCATCTTCTGCTGCGCAAGGAACAGACACACCTGCCGGACGCCTCGAAGGTGCTGCGGCGACTGCTCAATGACCGGGTCATCGTCCGACTCTTCCGGGGCGCGTACGTCGAGGCCGCGTTCTACGGGACGCTGCAGCCCTGGGAGCAGTACGACCTGCAGGCCAGGGCATTGGGGGAGGTGTCCGGGCGGGTGCTGGTCGGCTATTCGGCGGCGGCGCTGTGGAAGCTGTGGCGCTACGAACCGACACCGGTACAGCACGAGATCCACCGCCGCAACGGTGGTGGCAAGCGGACGCGGAGCACCGTGCGGGAGGTCAGCGGTGCCCTGCCGGACGAGGACATCGTCGGCGAGCACGTCAAGGCGACGACGGTCCCGCGCACGCTCGTGGATCTCACGCGGCTACACGGGTTCGGGGCAGGGTTCGTCGCGGCGTGCAGCGCCCTGCGGCAGAAGCTGGTCACCCGGGAGGATCTCGCGGCGTACGACGTCGCCGACATGGAGGGCCTGGCGCACTGGCCGCTGGTGGTGGAGAAGGCGACGGGGGTGGTGGAGTCGGCGCTGGAGGCGGCTTTTCTGGCGCAGTCGGTCTTCTTCGGGGACTTCACGCTCATCCCGCAGGTGTCGGTGCGGGGGAGCAACGGGAGGAACTACCCCATCGACTTCCGGGTCGAGGGGACGGAGGAGTACGTGGAGACGGACGGGCGGGGGAAATACGGGGCGTCGGCAAGCGAGCAGGAGTTCAACCTGAAGAAGGAGAAGGAGCGGGCCGACAACCTGCCCGTCCGGCCGGAGCGTTTCGGGTGGGCGGAGGTGATGAGCATGCAGGCGTACCGGCGGATGCTCGACAAGCTGGGGTGCTGGCACCGGTGGGATCTGCCGCGGATCCACTGGTAGTAGGATCGCGCGCATGACTGTTCTCTTTGTCGCCGCCGTGTCCGAGGAAGCCGCCCATCTGCCGGAGGGGGCGGATCTGCTGGTGACGGGGATCGGCACCCTGCCGGCCGCCATCACGCTGACGGAGGAGCTGTGCGCGCGCCGGGCGAACGGCACGCTGCCGGAGCGGATCATCAACGTGGGCACCTGCGGGGCGCTGCGCGATGAGATCCCCAACGGGGTCTACGAGATCGACCGGGTGCACAAGCACGACTTCAACGTGGAGTTCACCTCCGACATCGCGTTCGACGCCTTCCCGCGCGTCATCACCCCGGCCACCACCGGCCTGTTCCCGACCGGGCAGCTGGCCACGGGTGACACCTTCGTGGAGGATTCCGCCACCCGGGAGCGCATCGCGCAGGTCGCCGGGCTCGTCGACATGGAGGGCTACGCTCTGGCGGCCGTCGCCCACCGTTTCGACGTCCCCATCACCCTGCTCAAGCAGATCAGCGACCGCGCCGACGAGGAGACCGCCCCCGAGTGGGCCGACGCCGTCGAGGGCAGCGCCGTCAAGCTCGCAGACGCCGTCGAGCGGCTGCTTGCTGCTCTGTGACCCACGGCCGCAACCGCGCCTCTATCTCGTCGAGCGTCAGCCCCCGAGTCATGCCGGTCGCGACCTCGTACCCCATGGCCAGGGCGACCGTCGTGCCGTAGCCGGTACTCGCCCCGCTGGCCGCCGCCGCGTCGCCGATGAGCATGACGTTGCCGACGGACCAGCGGGGGAGCACGATCTGGTCGATCCCGTCGGCGCGCCAGGGATCCCCGCCCGGCGCCTCCCCGGTGGGGAAGAGGAGCACATGCCCCGTCGGTCGGCGCCCGTCCAGGCCGAGACGTCCGCGGGTGGGGGAGTCGATGCCGTCGGCACCGAGCACCAGATCCCACCCCTCGTGGGGCACCGTCTCCGCGGCCACGCCGAAGCAGATCTCCCCGACCTCCCGCGCCAGCATCCGCACGAGGTCCCCGCGTGACATCTCCACCGGACCGCGGGTCACGGGGACGTCGAGAAGCGATGCCAGCACCTGCTGGCCCCGCTCATGCACGGGGACGGAGAAACCCTCCGTGCGCAGGCGCGGGGCCTCCTCCACCAGCCGCACGTGCCAACCGGAACGGCGCAGGACCAGCGCGGCGGTGAGGCCGGCGGGTCCTGCGCCGATGACGAGCGCTCGCACGGGGGCTAGGACGGGTCCGAGAAGTTGACCATCCGCCAGCGCGGCTTGTCCGGCTTGTCCGACTTGTCTGACCTGTCTGCGTCGGCGTCGCCCTCGACGTCCTCGGAGACAGTGTCGGAATCGGTGTTCTTGCGGCGACCCAGCGTCGGGGTCATGGTGACCAGGCGCTCGCGCACCGCGGTGAACGCCTCCCAGGAGGTGAGATTGGAGCCCTTGGCGGTGGCGATCTCGATGTCGTCGATGGTGATCTCGCCGGCGCGCAGGGCGACGAGCTCGGAGTGGTAGCGGAACCACACGGCGGCGACCGCGGCGATGGGCACCGCGAGGAAGGCACCGACGATGCCGAAGAGGGTGGAGCCCAGGGTCACGGACAGCAGCACCACCGCGGCGTGCAGGTTCATGGCCTTGGACTGCAGCACCGGCTGGAGGATGTTGCCCTCGATCTGCTGGACCGCGATGATGAGCAGCAGCACCAGCAGGGCGTTCGTCACACCGTTACTCACCAGCGCGATGATGACGGCCAGGGCACCGGCGGTGAAGGCACCGACGATGGGGATGAACCCGGCGAAGAACGTGATCACGGCGAGGACGAACGCCAGCGGCACGCCGAGCAGGACGAGGCCGACGCCGATGAAGACGGCGTCGACGAGCGAGACGATGGCCTGGGTGCGGATGAAGCCGGCGAGGGTGTTCCACGAGCGGGTCATCACCTCGGTGAGGTGCCAGCCCGCGTTGGAGCCGGTGAAGCCGCGCATCCACGGCAGGAAGCGATCGCCGTCCTTGAGGAAGAAGAAGGTGAGCACGAGCATGACGACGGTGGTCACCACGATCGATGTCGCCGCGCCCAGGCCGGTGAACACGCCCGACGCGATCTGGGAGGAGCGTTCCTGCAGGAAGCCCGTGATGTCGTTGAGCACCTGGTCGAACTGCGAGGTGTCGACGTTGAGCGGCGGGCCCTGCACCCAGTCGGAGAGCTGGTTGAGGCCGTCCTGCGCCTGCTTCACCAGCGCCGCGCCCTGGTCACGGACGATGGGGGCCATCGCGGCGAAGATGCCGCCGAAGATGGCGAAGAAGCCGACGAGCGTGACCACCGTGGCCAGCGCCGCCGGGAACCTCAGCTTGTCGCGGAGGAACTTCACCGGCGGCCACAGGACGGTGCACACGAGCAGCGCCAGCAGGATCGGGAGGAGCCCGGCCCACACGAAGCCGAGGATCCGGCCCAGGATGAAGGCGGCCACCACGAAGATGATGAATCGCAGGGCCCAGCCGGCGGCCCACCGGCCGTCGCGGCCGATGAAGACCGCGCGGTCGGTGACCTCCGGGGCGTCGTTGGGGGTGTTGGCGTCCAGCGGATTGTCGGACAGCTCGGCGTAGTCCGAGACCATCTCGGTGAGGTCGCGGGTGTCGGTGCCGTCGGGGCCCGGTTTCTGGGGATCAATAGGTGTGCTCATCAGAGCTTCATTGTGCCCCAAAAACCTGTGGTTATCACTGTCGGATGCTGCCTACTTTCCGCAGGACGCCGAATCGGTGCAGGGTGACGGTGAGCGCCTGCTCGAGGAGGAAGGGCAGGAGTTCGCGGCGACCGTCGGCGAGCACCGGTCCGTCGAGGATGACGGCACCGACCTCGGCCGCCTGCTCGTACAGCTCCTCCGGGACCGCGCCGAGCGCCCGGACGCGCCCACCGGGACGGAACGACACCTCCTCGCTTATCGACGCCCCCGCCCGCTCCGCCGCCAGCTTCAGCCGCCAGAGGTCGCGCTCGTCGGCACCCTCGCCGACGTACACGGGCAGCGGCTCCGGCAGCGGGCGGTAGCGGAAGATGTTGGCCTCGGAGGCCAGGCCGGTGAGGTCGTGCTCGCGGGAGAACTCCTCGCGCCAGGCCAGTTCGTCGAGCTCGGCGGCGCGGCGCAGCCAGGGGTCGGCGGGGGCGTCGGCAAGCAGCTTCTCGACGCCCGCGCTCAGCTGCACCTGCCCGTGGTCGAGGTCGCCGTCCGTCCACGTGCCCAGCTGGGCGACGTAGTTCGGGCCGCCGGCCTTCGCGCCGGAACCGATGACCGAGTCCTTCCAGCCGCCGAAGGGCTGGCGCTGGACGATCGCACCGGTGATGCCGCGGTTGACGTAGGCGTTGCCGACCTCGACGTGCTCGGTCCAGTAGTCGATCTCGTCGTCGTCGAGGGAGTGGATGCCGCCGGTGAGGCCGAAACCGGTGTCGTTCTGCCACTCGACGGCCTCCTCGAGGGAGGAGGCGTACATGATGCCCAGGACCGGGCCGAAGCACTCGGTGCGGTGGAACCAGGAGCCGGGGCGGACGTTGTCGCGGATGCCCGGGGTCCAGAACCTCCCCTCCTCGTCGAGCTTCTCGGGCTGGAGCAGCCAGGACTCGCCGTCCTCGAGGGTCGTGAGGCCGCGCTCGAGCTTCTCCCCGGGCGGTTCGATGAGGCCGTTCATGGTGGTGGAGATGTCCGTGCCGGGGCCGACGCGGAGGGTGGAGACGGCGTCGATGAGCTGCTCGCGGATGCGGCGCGACTCACCCGCCTGGCCCACGAGGATGACCAGCGAGCTGGCCGAGCACTTCTGGCCCGAGTGCCCGAAGGCGGAGTGGTAGATGTCCGCCACCGCGAGGTCCGGGTCGGCGGCCGGGGTGACGATGATCGCGTTCTTGCCCGAGGTCTCCGCACTGATGCTCATGCGCGGGTTCCACGAGCGGAACAGCTCGGCGGTTTCCGAGGCGCCGGTGAGGATGACGTGGTCGACGTCCTCGTGGGAGATGAGGCGCTGGCCGGCGTCGGCCTCGTCGGCGCGGAGGAACTGCACGAGGTCCGTGTCGATGCCGTGGCGCTCGAGGCCGCGGTGCACCGCCTGCACCATGACCTCGGCGCAGGCCACCGTCTGCGGCGCCGGCTTGATGATCACCGCCGACCCCGCCGCCAGCGCCGCCGTCACGCCACCGGTCGGGATGGCGACGGGGAAGTTCCACGGCGGGATGACCACGGTGAGGGCGTGCGGGGTGAAGGTCGACCGCGCGCGGTCGAGGTTGCGGGCCTGCTCGCCGTAGTAGGCGGCGAAGTCGATGGCCTCGGAGATCTCCGGATCCGACTGGTCGACGGTCTTGCCTGCCTCGTGCGCCATGACGGTGATGAGCTCGCCGCGTGCCCTGGCCAGCTCGTCGGCGATGGTCTCCAGGACCTCGGCCCGCTCGTGCCCGCTTCTCGACGCCCACTCCGGGCCCAGCTCCCGCGCCCGCGCGACGGCGGCGTCGACGACGGCCGGGTCGGTGACCTCCTCCGCCCCGCTGACGTGCGGCTCCGCGGCCAGGCACTCCAGCGCCCACTCCCGGTTGGCACGCAGGGCGGGGTCGGTGTCGGGTTCGTTGGTGAACCGGCCCTCGACGGTGCGGCCCGTCTCCGTGAGACGGTTCTGGGTGCGGCGCGGCGAGGTGGTGGAGGGGTTCCGGGCGGCGTCGAGAAGCGCCTGCTCCTGGGCGTTCATCCCGTCGCCCGGGGCGAACAGAGCGTGGAGGAAGTTCTCCTCCGCGGCGTTCTCCTCGAGGCGACGCACCAGGTAGGAGACGGCGACGTCGAAATCCTCGCGGTGGACGACCGGGGTGTAGAGGATCATGCGGCCCACCACATCACGCACCGCCTGCTGCTGTGCCGGGGCCATGCCCTGCAGCATCTCCGCGTCGATCTGCTCCGTGACGCCGCGGGCGGTGGCCAGCTCCCAGGCCAGGGCCACCGAGTAGAGGTTGTGGCTGGCGACGCCGATCCGCACGTGCGGGGCGTGCTCCGGGGTGAGGATGTAGTCGAGGAGACGGATGTAGTTCGCGTCCACCTCGTGCTTCGTGGCGTACGGGGCCTGCTCCCAGCCGTGGCTCTCCGCCTCCACCTTCTCCATCGAGAGGTTCGCGCCCTTGACCAGGCGGATCTTGATCGGGGTGGAACGGGAACGGGCCCACTCGGCGAGCTCGACGAGGGCGTCGTGGCTGTCCGGGAGGTAGGCCTGCAGGACGATGCCGGCCTCGAGGTCCCGGAACTCCTCCTCGCCGAGCAGCTCCGTGAACAGGCGGATCGTCAGGCGGAGATCCTTGTACTCCTCCATGTCCAGGTTGATGAACGTGCCCGACTCCTGCGCCGCCCGGTACATCGGGCGCAGCTGCTCCTTGAGACGGACGAGGTTGCCCTCCAGATCCCACGGATTGAGCTGGGCGACGAGGCTCGAGGCCTTCACCGAGACGTACGTGACCTTCGGATTCGTGATGAGCGCCAAGGTGCGCTCCGCGCGGCGGGCCGCCTCCTCATCGCCGAGGACCGCCTCGCCGAGCAGATTGAGGTTGAGCTGCGTGCCCTCCTCGGCCGCCCTGTCGAGCAGCTTGTCCAGGGCCTTGCCGTCGGCGTCGAGGACGAGGTGGCCGACCATCTGGCGCAGGCGGGCGCGGGCCACCGGCATGACGACGTTCGGCAGCCTCGGGCCGACGATTCCGCCGAGCTGCAGGGCGGTCTGGTTGAGTCGGCCCAGGAAGTCGGGGGCGCCGTGGAGCTTGCGCAACGCGTTCGCGGCGGTGCGGTTGTCCTCCGGACGGGCCACCCGGTCGACGAAGTCCATGGTGAAGGAGACACCGGCGGGGTCGCGGACCAGGTCGGCGAGGCGCTCGGTGGCGGAGGAACCGTCGGTGTCGGAGGTGGCGGCGAGCCACTCGCGGGCGCGGGCGACGGCGGGGTCGAGCACCTGCTCGACGGAGGCATGCTGAGACATCAGGGATTCCTTTACGGGGAGGATGGGGAGGGTTGGTGGGCGCGTGTCTCAGGCGGCCACCGGAGGGCGGTCGCTGACGTGGCGGGTGCGGGTGACGTGGGGATTCACTGGCGGGCCCTTTCTCCTCGGTCCGCGGGCAGGGTGATGCCGCGGACACTCCTGCTCAGAATGTGATGAGGGTTACTCTCTCTGCTGGCCAGTATAGGTCCCGGGTGGTGTTAGGGGTGACCATTCTGGGCGGCCGCTGCGGCGGGGTGCGTACGGACGTACTCCTCTGTGTCGGGCGGGGTGACATTTCCCCAGGTCGCGGAGGAGGGGTGGAGGGAATCGGAGTACGCCTGTGACAGGCCTGCTGTCACCGCGAACCCTGCCGCGCGGGCGGACCTCTGGTTGCATGGGGGCATGGATCTCCTCGTCTTCTCCACCGTGCCGGACCCGGTCGACCTGCCGGGCCCGGTGGAGGTGTTCACCCACCCCCGGGACCGGGCGGTGTTCGTGGAGGACGCCCTGCGCGACCTGGCCGAGGCCGGGCTGCGGGTCACCGGGCCCGACGTCACGCAGGTCCACCCCCTGGCCCGCCACATCTCGCGCTCCCAGGTGATCTACCGCTTCCAACGCGACGACAGCTACACCGCCCGCCAGCTCATCGAGTTCGCCGACTGGGGGTGGTGCTGCGTGTTCCGGGTGGGCAACGGCCCCTTCCGCAACCTCGACGGGGAGAACCTGGCCGCGCCGGGCAAGGGGGTCAAGGTGCCCGTCCACGTTGACGCCTACCGGCGGCGGCAGAAGAACCTGCGCACCCTGCGTCAGGCCGGGCTGGAACTCGACGAACAGATCCCGGTCATTCCGGCGGAGGAGGAGGTGCGGCTGCGCGACCATGCGCAGGTGGTCTACCGGCTCGGTGCCCTGGCGCTGGTGGTCGACGCGGCCCGCCACGTGCGGGAGGGAAGTCTGCCGCAGGCCGATGACCTGGTCGCCGCGCAGGAGCTCGTCGCCTCCTCGTTGACCGCGCGGGAGCGGGGCTTTCTGGCGGACGTGGGGGCGGCGCGGGTGGCGGCCTTCGACGACGGCGGGCGGGTGGAGTTCCCCGCCGGCCTGCGCGCCGAGGCGGAACTCTTCGCCCGGTCGGCCTGGGCGGTGGAGGCGCTGGCGTGGGCGGCGCAGCTCGTCGACCTGCCGCCCCAGCGGATCCGCGCGTGGGACTTCGACGCGCGGGCGTGGGAGGCGCCGACGCCGGAGACGAGGGAGGGCGAGACCACTGTGACGCTCCTCGCCCGCTCGGCGGGCCTGCGGGGCGTGACCCAGTTGCTGGAGGCGTTCGATCTGGTGCACATCCTCCATCACGGGGTCGACTCCGACGACCCGGGGGCGGTCGTTGCGGAGCAGTGGACGAAGGCGCTGGCGTGGGTCATCGCGCCGGACAGCGCGTGGGGCGAGGCGGAGCGGCTACTCTGACCTGCATAAACGCGGCGGAAAAGAAAAAGTTGAGTCGATCGGGAACAACTTTGGCGGGTTGCCCGTTGTACTGGGTGTCAGGTTGAGTGCTCCAGGCTCAAGGGGTCTGGTACGTTGGGTTCCACAAGTTGAGCCAACAGCAGTCAACTTCAGGAAATCCCGTACAACAGGAGGAAACACATAATGGGACGCGCAGTAGGAATTGACCTCGGTACCACCAACTCGGTGGTCTCCGTGCTCGAGGGTGGCGAGGCCACCGTTATCGCCAACTCCGAGGGCTCGCGGACGACCCCGTCCGTCGTCGCCTTCGCCAAGAACGGCGAGGTCCTCGTCGGTCAGCCGGCCAAGAACCAGGCCGTGACCAACGTCGACCGCACCATCCGCTCCGTCAAGCGCCACATCGGCTCTGACTGGAACGTCGAGATCGACGACAAGAAGTACACCGCCCAGGAGATCTCCGCCCGCACCCTCATGAAGCTGAAGCGCGACGCCGAGGCCTACCTGGGTGAGGAGATCACCGACGCCGTGATCACCGTCCCGGCCTACTTCGAGGACGCACAGCGCCAGGCCACCAAGGAGGCCGGTCAGATCGCAGGCCTCAACGTCCTGCGTATCGTCAACGAGCCGACCGCCGCCGCTCTGGCCTACGGCCTGGAGAAGGGCGACAAGGAGCAGACCATCCTGGTCTTCGACCTCGGTGGCGGTACCTTCGACGTCTCCCTGCTGGAGATCGGCGACGGTGTCGTCGAGGTCCGTGCGACCGCCGGTGACAACCAGCTCGGCGGCGATGACTGGGATCAGCGCATCGTCGACTGGCTCGTCGAGAAGTTCAAGTCCACCAACGGCATTGACCTGACCAAGGACAAGATGGCCCTGCAGCGTCTGCGCGAGGCCGCCGAGAAG
>DGYFI06203__coassemble_1338_pt1 | contig 20761 bp, 21 predicted proteins | sample DGYFI06203__metabat2_high_PE_041 | metagenome-assembled genome bin DGYFI06203 | reverse complement strand
GTGAATTCCGCGCGGCCGCGCCACGCGGGGTCGGCGACATCACCGATGACGGCGAGGAGCGCCGGGTAGACCATGGCCGATCCGAGGCCGAGCAGTATGGTGCCGGCGACCCAGCCGCCCATCCCCTCCGACCAGGCGATGACCGCCGGGGCGCCCGCCTGCAGTGCCATGCCGCCGAGGACGAGGGGTTTGCGGCCGATGTGGTCGGAGATCCAGCCGGCGGCCAGCTGCCCGAGTCCCCACACGAGCGGGTAGAGCGCCACGAGCAGGCCGATCTGTCCCAGGCTCAGTCCGGCGCCGGCGAAGAGCAGGGGGAAGACGCCCCAGGACAGGCCGAAGTTGAGGTTGTTGGTCATGCCCGCCACGCTGGCCGAGGACAGGGCGGGGTGGCGCCAGGTGACGTCGGCGATGATCGCGGTGTTGCTCAGGTTGGCGCGGCCGGACGGTGCCTCGAGGGCGACGTGGCCGCGGGTCTCGTGGACGAGGAGGGTGACTATCACCAGGGCCAGCACGGCGTAGGCCACGCCGAGGAGGAAGGGGGCCGGGCGCAGGCCGTACTGGGCGGCGAGCATGCCTGCGGCCAGGGAGGTGAGGGAGACGGCGAGGTAACCGGCGGCCTCGTTGAGTCCCATGGCCAGGCCGCGTTGACGGGGTCCGACGAGGTCGATCTTCATGGTGACCGTCGTCGACCAGGCCAGTCCCTGGTTGATGCCGAGGAGGACGTTGGCCACGATGATCCACTCCCAGGACGGGGCCCACATGATGAGCAGGGGGACGGGGAGGCCGAGGATCCAGCCGGTGAGGAGGACGAGTTTGCGTCCGTGGCGGTCGGAGAGGACGCCGGCGACGTAGTTGGAGGCGGCCTTCGATATTCCGAAGGCGGCGACGTAGGCGGAGACGTAGGAGTAGCCGGTGAGGGAGAAGACCTGTTCGGCGAGGAGGGGGAGTGTGGTCTGTTGTTGGCCGACCATGCCGCCGACGAGGGCGTTGACGATGACAAGCAGGGTGAACTGGGCGGCGTTCTCGCGCAGTCCGAGGCGGGGTGGGTGGACCATGTCGGCATCCTCAACTATTCAACGAATTAGTTGAACAGTGCGATGGGAGGCATGACACCGCAAACTCCCCGCGATTTCAAGGACGCCGCCTTCGGCCACACCGCCCGTATCGGCGCAGCTCTGGGCAACGCCACACGGGTGGAGATCATGGACGTCCTGCTCCAGGGCGAGCGGAGCGTCGAGTCCCTGGCGCATCAGGTGGCGGCGTCGGTGGCCAACACCTCACGCCACCTGCAGATCCTCGCCGCGGCGGGCATGGTGACGCGCCGGGCGGAGGGGACGACGCGGTACTACCGGGTCGCCGACGACGTATCTGGCGGTGGCGGGGCTGGCGCGGACGCATATCGCGGACCTAGCCGCCCTCACCGAGGCCTTCTTCGGGGAGGTGGACGGGGCGCGGGCGATCTCCTTCGCGGAGTTCGACGAGCTGGCGGCGGCCGGTGACACCCTGCTTGTCGACGTCCGCCCCGCCGAGGAGTACGCGGCCGGGCACGCGGAGGGGGCGATCAACATTCCCCTGGCGGAGCTGGATGAGCGGCTGGGGGAGGTGCCCGTCGACAAGCGGGTCGTCGCGTACTGCCGCGGGCCGTTCTGTGTCTTCGCCGCGACAGCGGTGACCCGCCTGCGGGAGGCGGGTCGGGCGGCGGTGCGGATGGAGGAGGGGTATCCGGTGGCCTAGTGTGCCGCCTTCTCCTTCGGGCCGGTCATGCCCTTGATGCCGTCGAAGACGAGCGCCACGACGAGGCCCCAGATGAGGCCGACGACCAGGGAGAAGAAGGTGTTGACGAGCCAGCCGACGAAGCCTCCGCCGACGGAGACCTCGAGGCCGTGGATGAAGTCGTAGGGCCAGGTGACGCCGAACTCCTCGAGGCCGACGACGATGATGTGGCCACCGACCCACAGCATGGCGAAGGTGCCGACGATGCCGATGAACGACAGGACCTTGGGCATGGCGTGGACGAGGCCGCGCCCGAAGCCGGCACCGGGGCCGCCGCGCTCGGCCATGTGGAGGCCGATGTCGTCCATCTTCACCAGGAGGGCGACCGCACCGTAGACGAGGGCGGTGATGCCGATGGCGACGATGACGAGGACAGCGGCGCGGAAGGCCATGGGCTGGTCGGCGACCTCGTTGAGGGAGATGACCATGATCTCCGCGGAGAGGATGAGGTCGGTGGTGATGGCGCCCTTCACCAGCTTGTCCTCGTCGGCGGGGGTCTTGTCGACGCCCGCCGCGTTGCTGTGGTCACCGTCCTTGGAGTGGCCGCGCAGCTTGTGGAGGATCTTGTGGGCGCCCTCGAAGCACAGGTAGGTGCCGCCGATCATGAGGATCGGGGTGAGGGCCCACGGCGCGATCCACGACAGGAGCAGCGCGATGGGCAGGATGATGACGAGCTTGTTGAACAGCGAGCCCTTGGTGATGCGCCAGATCATCGGCAGCTCGCGGGCGGGCTGGATGCCGGTGACGAAGCGCGGGGTGACGGCGGCATCGTCGACGACGACACCGGCGGCCTTCATCGAGGTCTTGCCGGCGGCGGCCGCGACGTCGTCGACGCTGGCGGCGGCGGCCCGGGCGATGAGGGCGACGTCGTCGAGGAGGGCAAGCAGGCCACCGGCCATGGGTTCACACCTTTCGTAGAAGTATGGGCAAATTCTACGCCCGTTAGGATGGGTGCATGAGAATCGCGGTGCTGGGTGTCGGGGCGGTCGGCGGATGGTTCGGCGGCAGTCTGGTGAAGGCGGGGCACGAGGTCGTGTTCATCGCCCGCGGGGAGACGTTGCGGGTGCTGCGCGAGGAGGGGCTGCGGCTCAACGATGAGCCTCCGATCCCGGTGGATGCCGTCGAGAAGCTTGTCGACGCCGGCGACATCGACATCCTTCTCCTGGCGGTCAAGGTCACGGCCGGGACCGACCTTCCGGAGCTTCTCGACGGCCTGCCCGGGCACACCCTCGTGGCGGTCACCCAGAACTCCGTCGAGGTGCCCGACCTCGTGGCGGAGGTCGTGGGCCGGGAGCGGGTGCGCCCGGGCGTGGTGCGCGGTTACTTCCACCACACGGGGCCGGGACGGGTCGAGTTCCACGGCGGGCCGATCTCCTACGACGTGGGGGACGGGGATGTCGATACGTTCGTGGCGGCGCTGGCCGAGGCGGGTGTCGACGCGACCGCGCGCGGTGACATCGACGTCGACGTGTGGGAGAAGGCGATGTACGTGACCACGACCGGCGCGCTGGGCGCGCTCGCGCAGGCGCCGCTCGGGGAGTTGCGGACGCGCCTGCGTCCCAGCCTGGAGGCGCTCATGCGGGAGGTGGACGCCACGGCGCGGGCCCACGGGGTGCCGCTTCCAGACGACGCCGTCGCGCGCACCCTCGCCTTCGCCGACCGCATGCCGGCGGACGCGACGAGCTCCATGCACCGCGATCTCGTGGCGGGGCGTCCGAACGAACTGGACGCGCAGGTTGGGGCCGTGTGCCGCCTGGCGGCGCGGCACGGCGTCGACGTCCGGTTGCATGATCTCTTATACGAGGTGCTGGGGTAACCTCTTGGCCATGACAACATCCTCCACCTCCCGCGTCCGGAGCGAGAAGCCGCAGCGCCTCGCCAAGTCCCTGGTGTCCCGTTTCGCCGAGGTGGCGACCACCGAGTGGATCGCCGAGGAGGGGCGCGGTCACGTCACCTGGGCCAGTGGGGCGGAGCTCGACATGATCGCGGGGGACGGGGTGCTCCTCATCCACCTCGTGTGCCCGGCCGCCGATGTGGCGCAGTGGGAGGTGGCCGTCTCCCGGGGGATCGTGGCGTCCGGTGAAAGCGTGGAGTGGAAGCGGGCGGGGGTGGCCGGGGGTGGTCGCAACTGATAATCGGTGTCGTATGAAAATCGACTGAGCAGCGCAAAAGGTGACACGAACTACTTTTGTGGCCATAACCATGTGGTAACGGTCTCATCACAACTGTAGGGTGATGGACGTCACGCGGTAACGTGAACGGGAGATTAACTTCTGACTCTTTCACCCTGGAGGTCCGCCACATGGCACTCAGCAAGAAGACACTCGCCCTGCTCGCAGCCACCACGCTCGGGTTCGGTCTGGTCGCCTGTACCGATTCCGGCGACAACGGCAGCGGCTCCGACGGCGCAGCAGGTGGCGACGGCGCCACCGGCGGCGACAACTACGTCCTCGCCAACGGCACCGAGCCGCAGAACCCGCTGATCCCCTCGAACACCAACGAGGTGGGTGGCGGCAACATCGTCGACCTCATCTACTCCGGCCTCGTCTACTACGACGCCGACGGTGAGATCCACAACGAGATGGCCGAGTCCATCGAGCCCGAGGGCGAGAAGGGCTACCGCGTCACCCTCAAGGACGGCTGGACCTTCGCCGACGGCACCGAGATCACCGCCCAGCACTTCGTGGACACCTGGAACCACGCCGTGGCCAACTCTCACCTCTCCGCCTACTTCTTCGAGCCGATCCTCGGCTACGAGGAGGGCGCCGAGTCCATGGAGGGCCTCGAGGTCGTCGACGACAAGACCTTCACCATCGAGCTCAACCAGCCCGAGGCCGACTTCCCGCAGCGTCTGGGCTACTCCGCCTTCTACCCGCTGCCGGACGAGGCACGTGAGGACGAGGCCGGCTTCGGCGAGAACCCGAACGGCAACGGCCCCTACAAGCTGCTCGAGTGGAACCACAACCAGGACGCCACCGTCGTCCCGAACGAGGAGTACCAGGGCGAGCGCACCCCGCAGAACGACGGCATCAAGTTCGTCTTCTACGCCCAGCAGGACGCCGCCTACAACGACCTGCTGGCCGGCAACCTCGACACCCTCGACGCCATCCCGGACATCGCGTTCTCCACCTTCGAGGACGAGCTCGGCGACCGTGCCGTCAACCAGCCTTCCGCGGTCTTCCAGTCCTTCACCATCCCGGAGAGCCTCGAGCACTGGGGCGGCGAAGAGGGCGTGCTGCGTCGTCAGGCGCTCTCCCACGCCATCAACCGCGAGGAGATCACCGACACCATCTTCCAGGGCACCCGTACCCCGGCCACCGATTTCACCTCCCCGGTCCTGCCGGGCTACGACGGTGAGATCGCGGGCAACGACGTCCTCGACTACGACCCGGAGCTCGCCCAGGATCTGTGGGCCCAGGCCGACGAGATCAACCCCTGGTCCGGCGAGTTCACCCTGGCCTACAACTCCGACGGTGGCCACCAGGCCTGGGTCGACGCGGTGACCAACTCCATCCGCAACACCCTCGGCATCGAGGCCGTCGGCAACCCGTACCCGGACTTCAAGTCCCTGCGTGACGACGTCACCGGCCGCACCATCGAAGGCGCGTTCCGCACCGGCTGGCAGGCCGACTACCCGTCCGCGGGCAACTTCCTCGGCCCGCTCTACGGCACCGGTGCCGGCTCCAACGACGGCGACTACTCCAACCCGGACTTCGACGCCAAGCTGGCCGAGGCCGCAGGTTCCGACTCCCCGGAGACCGCGTCCGGCCTCTACAACGAGGCGCAGGAGATCCTCTTCCAGGATCTGCCGGCCATCCCGCTGTGGTACTCCAACGTCGCGGGCGGCTACTCCGAGAACGTCGACAACGTGACCTTCTCCTGGAAGTCCGTCCCCGTCTACTACGAGATCACGAAGAACTAGCGCTACGCTGATACATCGTGACCACTGATACCCGCGTGACGCACAGCGCGTCGCGCGGGTATCTGCCTGTCTGCCAACCAGCCACCCACAAGGACTAGTTATGTTGCGCTATATCGGGCGACGACTGCTCCAGATGATCCCCGTGTTCTTCGGGGCCACCCTGCTCATCTACGCACTCGTCTTCCTCATGCCCGGCGACCCCGTCGAGGCACTGGGCGGTGACCGCGGCCTGTCCGAGGCGGCCCGCGCCCGCATCGAGGCGGAGTACAACCTGGACAAACCCTTCATCGTCCAGTACCTGCTCTACCTCAAGGGCATCCTGACCCTCGACTTCGGCACCACCTTCTCCGGCCAGCCGGTCGCCGACGTCATGGCCCGGGCCTTCCCGGTGACCATCAAGCTGGCCCTCATGGCCCTGGCCTTCGAGGCGATCTTCGGCATCATCTTCGGCGTCATCGCCGGTGTCCGCCGCGGCGGCATCTTCGACTCGACCGTCCTGGTGATGTCGCTCATCGTCATCGCCGTCCCGAGCTTCGTCATCGGTTTCGTCCTGCAGTTCGTCGTCGGCGTGAAATGGGGGATACTCCCCGTCACGGTGGGATCGAGAGAGACGTTCACGTCCCTGCTCATGCCCGCCGTGGTGCTCGGCGCGGTCTCCTTCGCCTACGTGCTGCGCCTGACGCGCCAGTCCGTCAGCGAGAACCTGCGCGCCGACTACGTCCGTACCGCCCGCGCCAAGGGCCTGGGCAACGGACAGGTCATGGGCCGCCACGTCCTGCGTAACTCGCTCATCCCCGTCGCCACCTTCCTCGGTGCCGACCTGGGTGCGCTCATGGGTGGCGCCATCGTCACCGAGGGCATCTTCGCCATCAACGGCGTCGGCGGCACCATCTACCAGGCGATCATCAAGGGGGAACCGACGACCGTGGTGTCCTTCACCACCGTCCTCGTCATCGTCTACATCATCGCCAACCTCATCGTGGACCTGATCTACGCCGTGCTCGACCCGAGGATCCGCTATGCCTGACATCAACAGAAACGTCGCCAACCCGGCCGGCGAGGACGAGATCCTCGCCGGGAACCGCCTGCACTCCCGACCGGGACTGCGCCCCGGCCAGGACCACTTCATCGCCGAGACCGACGAGACCGGCCTCGGTGCCGTCGATGCGGTCGCCGACGAGTCCGCCCCGGCCTCCATGTGGGGCGAGGCGTGGCGCAACCTGCGTCGCCGCCCGCTGTTCTGGGTCTCCGCCGTGCTCATCCTCATCGCGGTGGTCATGTCGCTGTTCCCGCAGCTGTTCACCTCCGTCGACCCGCGTACCTGCGTGCTGTCGAACTCGCTGGGCGACCCGCAGCCGGGCCACCCCTTCGGCTTCGACCGCCAGGGCTGCGACATCTACTCCCGCACCATCCACGGGGCGCGTGCCTCCGTGGCCGTGGGTATTCTCACCACGGCGCTCGTGGTGCTCATCGGCACCGTCATCGGTGCGCTCGCCGGCTTCTTCGGCGGCATCCTCGACTCGATCCTGTCGCGTCTGACGGACGTCTTCTTCGCCATCCCGCTGGTGCTCGCCGCCATCGTCGTCATGCAGATGTTCAAGGACTACCGCACGATCCTCACGGTCGTGCTGGTCCTGGGTCTCTTCGGTTGGACGAGCATCGCGCGTATCACCCGTGGCGCGGTGATGAGCGTGAAGAACGAGGAGTACGTCACCGCCGCCCGGGCGCTGGGAGCCTCGAAGCTGAAGATGCTCTCCAGCCACATCATGCCGAACGCGGCGGCCCCGATCATCGTCTACGCCACCGTGGCGCTGGGCACGTTCATCGTCGCGGAGGCCACCCTGTCCTTCCTGGGCATCGGCCTCCCGCCGACCATCGTGTCCTGGGGTGGAGACATCTCCGCCGCGCAGGCCTCCCTGCGCACCAAGCCGATGGTCCTGTTCTATCCGGCCATGGCGCTCGCGCTCACCGTCCTGAGCTTCATCATGCTCGGCGACGTCGTCCGTGACGCCCTCGATCCGAAGGCGAGGAAGCGATGACCACCCCTCTTCTCGAGATGAAGGACGTCCAGATCTCCTTCACCTCCTCCACCGGTGTCGTCGAGGCCGTCCGCGGCATCAACATGACGATCTACCCCGGACAGTCCGTCGCCATCGTCGGTGAGTCCGGTTCCGGCAAGTCCACCGCCGCCATGTCGATCCTCGGCCTGCTGCCGGGCACCGGCAAGGTCACCGGCGGCCAGATCATCTTCGACGGCCAGGACATCACCGGCCTGAGCAACAAGGAGATGCAGAAGTACCGCGGTTCCGAGATCGGCCTGGTCCCGCAGGACCCGATGTCGAACCTCAACCCGGTGTGGCGCGTCGGCACGCAGATCGGCGAGTCCCTCAAGGCCAACAACGTGGTCAAGGGTTCCGAGGTGCGTCCCCGTGTCGCCGAGCTGCTCGAGGAGGCCGGGCTTCCCGACGCCGACCGTCGCGCCCGCCAGTACCCGCACGAGTTCTCCGGCGGTATGCGCCAGCGCGCACTCATCGCCATGGGCCTGGCCGCCCGCCCCAAGCTGCTCATCGCGGACGAGCCGACCTCGGCCCTCGACGTGACGGTCCAGAAGCGCATCCTCGACCACCTCGAGGGGCTCACCCGGGAGCTGGGCACGGCCGTGCTGTTCATCACCCACGACCTTGGCCTGGCCGCCGAGCGCGCCGAGCACCTCGTGGTCATGCACCGCGGCCGCATCGTCGAGTCGGGTCCGTCGCTGCAGATCCTCCGTGACCCGCAGCACCCCTACACCCAGCGCCTGGTGAAGGCGGCGCCCTCGCTGGCGTCGGCCCGTATCCAGTCGGCGCTGGCCGCCGGTATCGAGTCCACCGAACTCGTCGCCCAGGGTCGGGAGGCGAAGACGGAGGAGGTCATCCGCGTCGAGAACCTCACCAAGATCTTCGGCGAGAACAAGGCCGTCGACGACGTCTCCTTCACCCTGCGCAAGGGCACGACCCTGGCGCTGGTGGGCGAGTCGGGGTCGGGCAAGTCGACCGTGGCGAACATGGTGCTCAACCTGCTCGATCCGACGGACGGCAAGGTGTTCTACAAAGGCACCGACCTGTCGTCGCTGAGCGGGAAGGAACTGTTCGACATGCGCCGCAAGATGCAGGTCGTGTTCCAGAACCCCTACGGCTCTCTCGACCCGATGTTCTCCATCTACCGCTGTATCGAGGAGCCGCTGGCCCTGCACAAGGTGGGCAGCCGCAAGGAGCGTGAGGCGCGCGTCGCCGAGCTGCTCGACATGGTGGCCATGCCGCGCTCGGCGATGCGTCGTTTCCCCAACGAGCTCTCCGGCGGTCAGCGTCAGCGCATCGCCATCGCACGCGCCCTGGCGCTGCGCCCCGAGGTGCTCGTGCTGGACGAGGCGGTCTCGGCTCTCGACGTGCTCGTGCAGAACCAGATCATCCGTCTGCTCGCCGAGCTGCAGGAGGAGCTGGATCTGTCCTACCTGTTCATCACGCACGACCTCGCGGTGGTCCGCCAGACCGCCGACGACATCGTCGTGATGAAGCAGGGTGCGGTCGTGGAGCAGGGCACATCGGATGAGGTGTTCGCGGATCCGAAGCAGGAGTACACGCGCGACCTCATCAACTCGGTGCCGGGTCTCAACATCGAGCTGGGTACCGGAGAGAATCTGGGTCTCGTCGAGCACTGAGGGTGTGATGTGGATTACAGGTAGAATCCTGCATGTATCATCCACCCACACCTGAAGGACCTGACATGACCACTGCATGAGATCTCATGAGCACCGACGTCGGCTCCCTCCCCGTCACCGACGGTGAGGGGGCGGTTGTCGGTATCATCACCGACCGCGACATCGTCGTCGGCGCCCTCGCCGAGGGGAAGGACCCCACCGCCGTCACCGCCGGTTCGCTTACCGACGGCACCGTTGTCACCGTGGCCTCCGATGACTCCGTCGAGGAGGTGCTCGCCGCCATGAAGGAGCATCAAATCCGCCGCGTCCCCGTCGTCGACGGCACGGAGCTCGTCGGCATGCTGGCGCAGGCCGACATCGCCCGCTCGATGCCGGACTCCACGGTCGGCGAGTTCCTGGAGTCCGTCTCCGAGGACTAGTCCATCTCCTCGGCGAGCAGCCGCAGGGCGAACTCCCGGGAGGCGGCCAGGACCTCCTCGGGGGAGCCGGGGAAGTGCCGGCGTTCGGTGCGGGCGCGGCCGCGCACCAGCGTGGCGAACCAGGTCGTGCCCGGTGGCTGCCCGTCCTGGCCCTCCGGGCCGCCCGCGCCCGAGACCGTCACGACCGCATCGGCGGACATGAGCTCGGCGAGGGAGGCGGCCATCGTCGACACGCACTGCGCGGAGATGACCGGGCAGCCCGCGGGCACCCGGAGCACCGCGACCTTGGTGCGGGTCTGATAGGCGACGACGCCGCCCGCGAACCAGTCGGAGGAACCCTCCGTCGCGGCCAGATCGGCGGCGAGGGTGCCTCCCGTCAACGACTCCGCCACCGCCACGGTGTACCCGTGAGCGGTGGCGAGGTCGCCTATGCGTTCAGCCGGGGTCATCAGTAGTTGGCCGGCGGATCGGAGGCCGGGAAGGACTCCTTCTCGAACTGCTCGACGAGGTCCTCCTGGCTGGCCTCGTCACGCTTGCCCGGGTTGTCGGGGTCGGTCTCCTCGGCGAAGCGGGTGTCGTCGAGATCGGGGTTCTGCTTGGGGTCGGTCATGGTTCTTCCTTTCGTCGGGAGTGACGGGCGTCACGTCCTGTATGCGATTCTACTCATCCTTCGGCAGCTGCGGGAGGTCTTTCACCGCCGGGCCCTCGATGACGCGGCCCTCCGGGGTGAAGCGCGAACCGTGGAGCGGGCAGTCCCATGACCGCTCCGCCTCGTTCCACGCCAGCGGGCCGCCCATGTGCGTGCACAGGAGGCTGACGCGGCAGGTCTTCCCGTCGACGACGGCCTCGCCGACGGGGCGGGCACCGGCGCGTCCGGTGGCGGCGTCACCCTCGTCGAGGGTGCTGCTGTCGTCCGGTCCGCGGGTGTCACCGCCGGTCACCGCCCGCGCGAGGTGGGCGGCGGCGTGTCCCGCCGCCTTCGCCAGGGTCGTGGCGGTGGTGCCGGCGGTGCCGCTCAGCGTGGTGTCGCCGAAGGTCTCCGGCTCGCGGCCGTCCAGCAGATTGACGAGCATGTGCGCGGCCGCCGGGGCCGCCGCCATGCCCCACTTGCTGTACCCGCCTGCGAAGACCACACCGTCGGAGAGCTTCTCGACGACCGGGACCCCGCCCACCGGGTGATAGTCCTGCGCGGACCAGCCGTGGGTGCGCCGGGCCCCGGGGAAGTGGTGCTCCGCCCACGCGTCGAGGGCCGCCAGCCGCTCCTGCGTCCGCGTCTCCTGCCCGGTGGGGTGCCCCTGGCCGCCGACCAGCAGCCGTCCCGCGGCCGCGCGGACGGAGATGGTGGGGGACTCGGCGCTGATGTACATCCCCTCCGGCAGGGGACCGGTGACCTCGTAGGCGCCCAGGTAGGAACGCTCGGGGGACAGTGACATGGTGACCCGGCCGGTGTCGAGGATGGGCGAGGCGGTCGCCAGGACGACCTGCCCCGCCCGCAGATCGCCGGCGTCGGTACGCAGGGTCGTGCCGTCGATCCCCGTCACCCGGGTGTGGTCGGTGATGGTGCCGCCGGCCTCGGTGAGGGCCCGGCACAACGCGACGAGCAGGTCCGCCGGGTCCAGCTGCAGCATCTCCGGCAGGCGGAGCGCCGCGTGGGTGGCGAACTCCTCCCCCGGGTGCTCGTCGAGCTCGACGTCGAGCCCCAGCTCGCGGGCCAGTTCGTACTCGCGGCGGACGGCGTCAGCCCCGTCGTCGGTGGTGGCGAAGGTGACGGCCGGGGTGCGCTCCACGGGCACGTCGTGGGCGGTGCAGAACTCCGTCAGCCACTCCAGGCCGTGCCGGTTGGCCGCCAGGTACTGGGCGGCGACCTCGGGGGAGTGCTGGTCGGCGAGGTCGGTGAGGCGGGTGTTCTGCAGCAGGCTCGTCTTGGCGGTGGTGGCGCCGCTGGCCCCGGCGCCGACGTGCCGGGCCTCGACGACGGCCACCCGCCGGCCGGTGCGGGCCAGGAGCAGGGCGGTCGTCAGGCCGGTGAAGCCGGCGCCGACGACGGCGACGTCGACAAGCGACGCGGGGAGCGGGGAGACGGTGATCTCGCCGCTGACATCTCTCCAGAATCTCATCGGGACTCCTTCGGGTCGAGGACGACCTTGACGCAGCCGTCGGTCTTCTTCTGGAACATCTCGTAGGCCTCCGGGGCGGACTCGAGTGGCAGGCGGTGGGTGATCAGGTCGTCGACGCCGAGGGGGTCGGCGGGATCCTCCACGAGGGGGAGCAGGTCGTCGATCCACGCCTTGACGTTGGCCTGGCCCATGCGCACCTGGATCTGCTTGTCGAAGAGCGTGAGCATCGGCAGCGGGCTGCCCTGCCCGCCGTACACACCCGACAGGGAGACGGTGCCGCCGCGGCGGACCAGGTCGATGGAGGCGTGCAGGGCGCCGAGGCGGTCGATGCCGGCGGTCTGCATGAGGGGGCGGGCGGCGGCGTCGGGAAGCAGTCCGACGGCCGTGTGGGCGACCTTGCCCACGGGTGAACCGTGGGCCTCCATGCCGACGGCGTCGACGACCCCGTCGGGGCCGCGGCCCTGCGTGGCGTCGCGGATGGCGTCGTTGGTGTCGGAGTCGAGGTCGTGGACCTCCACCCCGTGGCGGCGGGCCATGGCGCGGCGCTCCGGGACCGGGTCGATGCCGAAGACGCGGGCACCGAGGTGGACGCCGATGCGGGCCGCCATCTGGCCGACGGGCCCGAGGCCGAACACGGCCAGCGTGTCGCCCTCGCCGACCCCGGCGTAGCGCACGCCCTGCCACGCGGTGGGCAGGATGTCGCTGAGGAACAGGTAGCGGTGGTCGGGCAGATCCTCACCCACCCGGATCGCCCCGAAGTCGGCGTGCGGCACCCGCAGGTACTCCGCCTGGCCGCCGGGGACGGAGCCGTAGAGGCGGGAGTAGCCGAACAGGCGCGCGCCCGTGCCCTGCCCGGTGACCTGCGTGGTCTCGCACTGGGAGTACAGCTTCCGATCGCACATCCAGCACCGGCCGCACGCGATGGTGAAGGGGACGACCACCCGGTCGCCCACGGCGAGTCCCGAGGCGCTGCCCGCCTCGACGACCCGCCCCATGGGCTCGTGGCCGATGATGTCGCCGGGGTCCATGAAGGGCCCGAGGACCTCGTAGAGGTGGAGGTCGGAGCCGCAGATGGCGGTGGAGGTGACCTCGATGATGGCGTCAGTGTCGGCCTGCAGCCCCGGGTCCGGGACCGTCTCGACGCTGACCTTGCGCTTGCCCTGCCAGGTGACGGCTCGCATGTCCCATCAGTCCCAGAAGGTCTCGCGGTTGTCGCGCAGGGCGCGCTCGCGGGCGTAGGCGTGGACCTTCTCCATCGTCTCCAGCTGGCGGTGGGAGGAGGCGATGAGGTCCTCGAACACCTGCGGATCGAGGTTGAGCCCGGCGGCGTGCTCCCGGAGGGTCTCCCAGCCACCCAGCTTGCCGCTCACCGCCGAGCGCATGAGCTCCGCCTCGAGCAGCATCGTCATGGGGGAGCGCTCGAGGACGCGGCCGTTGAGCTTGAGGCGGCCGACGCGCTCACCGACCCAGGCCACGGCCTGCCGGTAGGGCTTGCGGGCCAGGCCGAGGTCCTCGATGATGTTGCGCAGAAGCTCGCGGTCGGAGCGGATCTCGTCGGCGACGGCGGACAGCTCGGCGAACATGGGGGTGTCGACGTAGTCCTCGGCCATCCGCTCGATGCGGTTGACCCCGGCGGTCGCGCCGGTGAGGTGGTCGGAGAGGTACAGCTCGAGCAGATCCTTCGTGTAGTGCTCGGGGATCTTCTCCTCGCCGCCGGCGGCCGATCCGGCACCGGCGTCCGCGCCATCCCCGGCGGGCTCACCCGCGGCGGGATTGAGGCGCTCGTCCTTCTCGCGGGGGCGCAGCGGGGGAGAGGGCAGTCCGCGGCCCTCGATCATGCCCTCGAGCAGCTCGGCGAGGGCGTCCGCGGCGGAGACGCTCGGACGCCAGTCGAGTTCGGTGGCGGCGCGGGAGTTGTCCATGAGCGGGACCTCCATGCCCATGTCGAGCCAGCCGGCGTCGGCGGGGACGGTGCCCGCCTTGTGGGCGGCGACGAGGCCGGCGCGCACGACGGCGGGCGGCATCTCGATGTAGCGCCCGTGGTCGACGATGTCGGCCAGCTCCTGCGGGCCCAGGACGTCGTCGGCGCAGATGTTGAAGGCCCCGCCGACCTTCTTCAGGATCGCCGCCACATACGCCCGACCGAGGTCGTCGGCGTGGACGGCCTGCAGGCGGATGCCCTTCGGCACGGGCAGCGCGGGCAGCTTCCCGGCGCGCAGCGCCCCGACGGGGACGAGGTCGCCGAGGAAGTAGTTCCGGATCTCCGACCCGGCGTCGCCCTGGAAGGTGAGGCCGGGGCGCAGTCGGGTGAGCGTGATGTCGGGGTGGGCGGCCGCGAAGCGATCGAGGACCTCCTCCTGGGCGGCCTTGTCGACGCTGTAGTGCGAGGTGTCGATGCCGCCGGTGGCCCAGGACTCGTCACGCAGCGGCGGCTCACCGTCCCCCGAGCGGGCCGCGTCGGGGGAGTAGGCGCCGACGCTGGAGGCGACGACGAGGTGCGGGACGCCCGCCTGCGCGACGGCCTGTGTGACACGCTCGGTGCCCTCGACGTTGACGCGGCGCAGCAGGTCGCGGCGGTCGTTGGGCTGGATCATCCAGGCGAGGTGGACGACGGCGTCGGCCCCCGCGAAGGCCTCGGCGAGGGAGTTGACGGCGTCCTCGGCGGTGGAGGCACCGGCGATGTCGATGGAGCGCCACTCCACCCCGTCGTAGGGCGGTTGGTCCTGCTCGGGTAGTCGGCGGGCGATGCCGACGATCTCGGTGACCTCGGGTGTCTCGTGCAGGGCGCGGAGGACCGCGGTGCCGTGGTTTCCGGTGGCGCCGACGATGGCTACCTTCATGATGTTCTCCTCGGATTGCCGGTGATGGTCTGTACTGCCGAGGAAACGGGAAAACCCATCACATTTCAAGCATGCGATGGGTTGGGGCTGGTAGCGGGGCCGCGGGGTCAGAGGATGTCGTCGATGGCCTCGGTCGGGCGGGCGATTCGCACGCCCTTGTCGGTGACCACGAACGGCCGCTCGATGAGGCGCGGGTGCGCCACCATGGCGGCGAGCAACTCTTCGTCCGGGGTGTCGGGCGAGAGCCCGAGTTCGGAGTACTCCGCCTCGCGGGTGCGCACCGCGTCGTGGACGGTGATGCCCGCGGCGTCGACAAGCTCCCTGAGCTTATCGACGTCCGGCGTGTCATCCAGGTACCGGATGATCTCGGGTTCGATGCCCCGCTCGCGCAGATGGTCCAGCGCCTGGCGGGACTTCGAGCAGCGGGGGTTGTGGTAGATCGTCGCGTTCATGCCACAACCCTAGCCGTCAGTAGTTGGCGGGCGGGTCGCTGGCGGGGAAGGACTCCTGCCCCCACTCCTCGGGCAGCTCCTCGCGCTGCTCCGGGGTCTCCTTGCCCACATCCTCCGGATGGTTGTGCTTGAAGGGCTTGTCCTCGGGGAACTCCCAGGTGTGCTTCTTCTCGGTCATGATGCGTCCTTTCCTCGTGGGTGGTTGTTACCCTCAACCTACCCCGGAAAAGTAGCCCGCATCACAACAATGTCGTAACTATTTCGCCTGCTCAGCGGGGACGAGGGTGACGTTGTCCGCCCAGGTCAGCTCGATGCCGAGGGTGCGCAGCCACTCCATCGCGTCATCGCGGTGGCGGGTGATGCCCTCGACGGCGGTGAGGGTGGTGTCGATGGCGCGCTCGGCGTCCTCGGCGGAGATGAGTCCCGCGGAGGTGGCGGCGGCCAGCTCGTCGATGTCCTGGACGTCGATCGGCTCACCGGTGACGGAGACGAGGTCGACGTAGAGGTCACGGGTGGACCACACGCCGTCCTGGACGTGGATGTCGGCGACGTCGAAGTAGAAGTCCTGGCGCTCGTCCACCCCGTCCCGGAAGTGGAAGATGTTGGCGCGCAGGCCCAGCTTCGGCAGGAGCCACGACTCCAGGTAGCCGAACTTCGGGTGGTTGGCGCCGCGGGCCATGTAGAGGCCGAAGTCGGTCACCTGGTAGGTGTCGACTTCGCGGAGGTGGCCCTTCGGGTCGATGTTGATCCGGTCGGTTGTGTTGAAGGTCTCTTCCTTGACCGGATGCAGATCAGCAGTCATGACTGTTACCTCGCGTCGATGATCGCGGCAGTGGGGATGAAGTCGCAGGGCCCGTCGGCGGTGTGGACCCGGCCCGACACCAGGGCGACGACGGTGCCGTGCCCGGTGTCCGCGGTGCCGGACAGCGTCGCCGGCCCGTCGGGGTTGATGCCGTGGTGGCCCAGCGGGGTGGCCCCGTGCTGCAACGTGTTGATGTTGACCCAGTTGACGTGCATGCCGCCCTGCTCGGCCGCGGCCGGGGCGGTACCCAGCGCGGTGAACACGAAGGCGGTCTGGCCGTCGGCGGCACCCGGGGCCGGGATCTCGGCGGGGCCGGGGACCGCGATGGCGGTGCCGACGGCGTCGAGCTCGCCGCCGATGCAGGAGCCCGACACGGTCGGCCAGTAGAACTGCGTGAACGTCGGGGCGTCCTCCGGCAGCTCCGGACCGCCGTCCCCGTTATCCCCGGCCGCGAAGGCCAGGGCGGAGAGCAGCATGTTCCGGATGTCGGCGGGCATCCACGGCTGGTCGGCCAGCGCGCGGATCTCCGCCTGGGTGCGCTCGGTGGGGCGGCCCAGTTCGTCAAGCGGGTTGTGGCTGGAGAGATCGGGAATCGAGCTGGCCGTCGCCGAGGGGGCGGCGACCAGGGTGCCGGCGGTGGCGAACGCGACGGCGATGACAGCGGTGGACATCCTCTTCATCAGGGTGTGTCGTGCGGTGTGTCCCACTGACAGGCTCTCTTCCGGGGTGATCTCAGGGAGGCGGTGTTGCGCATGTCACGGCCCGCCGCGCGGCGCGGCAGTCACAATTGCAACTTGAGTAACAGTAGTTTCGCTACCCAACAATATTCACTTGCGTGACAGAATCAACCGGAATGGAGGAATCCCGGTTACTTGTTCTTTCGCAGGCTGAGACTCTTTCGTTACATTTCCGTGGAAATGCGGGATGAGCAGCGGCGTAGGGTGGCGGGTATGGTGCCGCTCCGTCAGCCCGCCCTCCGCACGGTGGGGGCCCTCACAGTGGTGTCGGCACTGACGGTGCTGACGGCGTGCGGGAACCTCGTCGACCTGACCGACTACGATTTCCGCGGCGGCCTGGCCCTGGGGATGAACGAGGCCGGCGATGTCATCGCCCACATCGAGGCCTGCCAGTTCCGCGTGCATGCCATGGAGGTCATCCAGGGGCGCGAACTCCTCGGGGGAGAACCGAATCCGGTTCTGGGGCGCATCGTCACCGATCAGCCGCAGACCGGGAGGTTCGAGGTCAACCTCAGCAACCCGCAGGCACCGTGGTGGGCGGAGCAGCCCGTCACGGAGCCGCCGAACCCCGACCACATCATGATCGTCAGCCCGGAGACCGACGGCACGACCTCCCGGAAGATCGAGGTGATCAGTAATGGATCGGCCTCCCGCACGGCCCTGGAGGCACTGTCTCCCGGCCAGGCGATCATCGACGTGTGGAACGAGGACGCGGGACCCGCGGACCCGCCGCTGGTGGACCAGGTCGTCCGCCTGGAGGAGTTCCACCCGGAGTGCCCTCCACAGTAGAGGTCCGTCGCCGGTGTTCCGCGACACTCGATAGTGCAATACCCCCATAGTGCGAGTATCGTCAAGGGCTGTTCATACATCGCGTGCCCCGTGGCCGCGACCCCTTTTTATAGGAGCAGCCCACCCGTGTCTCATCCTGAGTTCCGCAACGTCGCCATCGTCGCACACGTCGACCATGGCAAGACCACCCTCGTCAACTCCATGCTGGAGCAGTCCGGCGTGTTCGACGACCACGGTGGTGTCACCGACCGCGTGATGGACTCCGGCGATCTCGAACGTGAGAAGGGCATCACCATCCTGGCCAAGAACACCGCAGTGCGCCGCCAGGGTGCCGGCAAGGACGGCCGTGACCTCATCATCAACGTCATCGACACCCCGGGTCACGCCGACTTCGGCGGCGAGGTCGAGCGCGCCCTGTCCATGGTGGACGGCGTCGTGCTGCTCGTCGACGCCTCCGAGGGCCCGCTCCCGCAGACCCGTTTCGTGCTGGGCAAGGCCCTGGCCGCGAAGATGCCGGTCATCATCCTGGTGAACAAGACCGACCGCCCGGACGCGCGTATCGACGAGGTCGTCGAGGACGCCCAGGACCTCCTCCTCGAGCTGGCCTCCGGCCTCGAGGACCCGGAGGCCGCCGAGGCCGCCGAGCAGCTGCTCGACCTCCCGGTCCTCTACGCCTCCGGCCGTGAGGGCAAGGCCTCCACCGAGAACCCGGGCAACGGTGTCGCCCCCGACGCCGCCGACCTGCAGGCACTGTTCGACGTCATCTACGAGGTCCTCCCGGAGCCCTCCGCCGAGATCGACGCCCCGCTGCAGGCGCACGTCACCAACCTGGACTCCTCCTCCTTCCTCGGCCGCATCGGCCTGGTCCGCGTCCACGCCGGCACCCTGAAGAAGGGCCAGCAGGTCGCCTGGATCCACTACGACGACGAGGGCAACCCGCACACCAAGAACGTCCGCATCGCGGAGCTGCTGCGCACCGTCGGCACCACCCGCGTTCCGGCCGAGGGCGAGGTCGTCGCCGGTGACATCGCCGCCATCTCCGGCATCGACGAGATCATGATCGGCGACACCCTCGCCGACCCGGAGAACCCGGTGGCCCTGCCGCGCATCACCGTCGACGAGCCGGCCATCTCCATGACCATCGGCGTCAACACCTCCCCGCTCGCCGGCCGCGGCGGCGGCGACAAGCTCACCGCCCGCATGGTCAAGGCCCGCCTCGACCAGGAGCTCATCGGTAACGTCTCCATCCGCGTCCTGCCCACCGAGCGTCCCGACGCCTGGGAGGTCCAGGGCCGCGGCGAGATGGCCCTGTCCGTCCTCGTCGAGACGATGCGTCGCGAGGGTTTCGAGCTGACCGTCGGTAAGCCGCAGGTCGTCACCCAGATCGTCGACGGCACCGTCCACGAGCCCTTCGAGCGCATGGTCATCGACGTCCCCTCCGAGCACCAGGGTGCCGTCACCCAGCTCATGGCCGCCCGCAAGGGCCAGATGGTGTCCATGGACACCGGCTCCGGCGACTGGGTCCGCATGGAGTTCGACGTCCCGGCCCGTGGCCTCATCGGCTTCCGCACCACCTTCATGACCGAGACCCGCGGCACCGGCATCGCCAACTCCTACGCCATCGAGCCGCGCCCGTGGGCCGGCGAGATCAAGGACCGTGCCACCGGCTCCCTCGTCGCCGACCGCTCCGGCCAGATCACCTCCTACGCCCTGCAGCAGCTGTCCGACCGCGGCAACTTCTTCGTCGAGCCCGGCACCGAGGCCTACGAGGGCATGGTCGTCGGCGCGAACAACCGTGACGAGGACATGGACATCAACATCACCCGCGAGAAGAAGCTGACCAACATGCGTGCCGCCTCCGCGGACACCACCGTCACCCTCGCCAAGGCGCACGTCCTCTCCCTCGACGAGGCCATGGAGTTCTGTGGCCAGGACGAGTGCGTCGAGGTCACCCCGGACATCCTGCGCGTCCGCAAGGTCATCCTCAACGCCACCGAGCGCGCCCGCGCCCGCTCCCGCGAGAAGGCCCTCAACAAGTAGGGTGCTGCGCCCCGCTCTCGGCGTCGGCCTGCTCTTCGCCACCAACGGCGCGGCGCTGGCCTCCGTCCTGCCCTGGTACCCGACCCTCAAGGCGCAGTGGGGGTTGGGTGACTTCGCCTTCGGCCTCATGGTCGCGGCGGTCGCCCTCGGCTCCCTCGTCTCGACGGTGCTGCCCTCGCTGGCGGTCAACCGCTTCGGACCGCGCCCGGTCGTGTTCTGGGGCACCGTCGTCCTCGCCCTGCTCATCGCCGCCGTCGGGTGGGCCCCGTCGGCGGTCATGCTGGCGGGGCTGCTCGCCGCGGTGGGGCTTCTCGACGCCGTCATCGACGTCTCCCAGAACGTCGCCGGAGTGCGCGTCGAGGCGGCCTCCGGCCGCTCCATCCTGTCGTCGATGCACGCCTGCTGGTCGCTCGGGGCGGTCGCCGGCGGCATCGGCGGCACCCTCGCCGCCAGCAGCGGCCTCGACCTGCGCCTCCACCTGGCGCTCGTGGCGGCGGCCATCATCGCCACCGTCGCCGTCGGCGTGTGGCTCACCGGGCCGGTCCCGCGCGGGGAGCCCCCGGCGTCGCGCGCGGGCGTCGATAAGCGGGTCGGGGTGGGACGCCTCATGTGGCTCACCCTGCCGGTCGCCCTCGTGGCGACCTCCGGCACGATGATCGAGGACATCGCCAACAACTGGGCCGGCCTCGCCTCCGTCGAACTGGTGGGGGTGGAGCTCGGCCAGGCGGGCGTGGCGTTCACCGTCGTGCTCGCCGCGCAGACGATCGGGCGTTTCACCGGCGACCGGCTCATCGACGCCTTCGGGCGGGTGGCCGTCGCCCGGACCGGTGGGGCTCTCATCGCCCTCGGCGGCGGACTGGTCATGGCGGCGACGTCCCCGGGCCTGCTCTACCTCGGCTTCGCCCTGGCCGGCTTCGGCTGCGCCACCCTCGTGCCCAGCGCCTTCGCCGCCGCGGCCCGCCTGCCCGGCGTCTCGGAGGGGGCGGGTGTCACGGCCGTCAGCTGGCTCATGCGCGTCGGCTTCCTGGCCACCAGCCCCGTCCTCGGCGGGCTGTCCGCCGCCACCGATCTGCGCTGGGCGCTCGGCCTCATCGTGGTCGCCGGTGTCGTGGTCACCGTCCTGGCATCCGCGTTGCGCGAGAGCCCTGGTACATAATCGACAGTGTGAAAGCC
>DGYFI06203__coassemble_1332_pt1 | contig 20856 bp, 19 predicted proteins | sample DGYFI06203__metabat2_high_PE_041 | metagenome-assembled genome bin DGYFI06203 | reverse complement strand
CGTGACATAAGCGTCACTCTAGCGCCGGTTCAGCCGCATCAGTCGGTCAGCGCGGTAGCGGTCGTCGCTGGACAGCAGCGGGCCGCCGAGGGGCAGTTCCGAGGAGCCCACGAGCGACAGGGAGCTGAGGAGCCCGTCGAGGGAGGAGCCGGAGGAGGTCGGGTTGGCGTTGGAGCTGATGACCAGATCGCGCAGGGTGGCGTCGGAACCGGCGGGGATCTCGATATCCTGGGCGAGGGCGGGGGCCGGGAGGAGGGCCAGGGAGGTGGCGCCGGCCAGGAGGAGGCGGGTGAGGTTACGCATGGGAGGAAACGGTACCCGCGGGTGTATACATTCCTCTAGTCAGAACGGATCGACGGTGACCTTCACCACGGAACCGACGGCGTGGCGGCGTCCCCACATGCGCCACAGCAGCGACACGACGGTGACCGCCCAGGTGAGCAGCGCCACGACGTAGAGCGCGTTGATGCCCAGCCAGCGGTAGACGACCGCGCCCGTGAAGGCGCCGGCCGTCAGTCCCGCCCACATCTTCAGGTGCCCGAGCCACGCCGCATGGGAGCCGCCGAAGAAGGCGTCGACGAAGCGTTGCCCCATCTTCACCAGCGTGCCCGTCATGTACGTCAGGGGGATGGACACCTCGCCCTCGCGCTCGAAGATCGAGTTCATGGAACCGATGCCGAGGGAGGCGACGATGATGGCGGCGCGGGGGGCGTCGACAAGCACGAGCAACGCGGCGACGGTGAACAGGACGCACATGTTGATCATGACGACCTCGCGGACCTGGTCCGGGCGCACGCGGCGTTTCGCCAGGCGGCGGACGAGCGCGCCCTCCATGACACCGAGGAGGAAGAAGATGACCGCCGAACCAGCCAGCCAGGCGAGATCCGGGTTGCCGTCGACGGCGGCGGTGGCGATGCGCGTGGTGTTGCCCGACATGAAGGACAGGAAGACGCCGCCGAGGAAGATGAAGCCGATGGAGTCGACGAATCCGGCGATGAACGCGAAGCTCACCGCCAGATTCTGCTCACCGGCGGTGTATCGCTGCAACACCGCTCCTTATGTGTGGCTATGTCTGTACTTACGAACCTCCAGCATAGGCGGTGACGGGGGCGGTGTCTCCACGCAGCAGATCCTCGATCTGCTCCGCGACGCGGAAGACGGCGTTCCAGCGGAACTCGACCGGCATCGGCTCCCCCGCGGTGTAGCGGCGGTACCAGTCGGTGCGGCGGCTGCGCTGCGGGATCCACAGGCGCTCCAGCGCGATGTAGGCGGCGGCCTCCGACTCGGGCCCGCGCTGCGCGCCCTCCGGTGGCGGGGCGTCCCACAGCTTCTCGACGTACCCCAGGTGGATCTCCGCCAGGCAGCGGGCGATCTCGACGATGACATCACGCCCGATCTCCGGGTGAATCCGCAGGTGGTACCAGGCGTCGTGCTCCGTCATCTCCGGGTGCGGGGACTCGCCCGGCAGGGGATGACGTCCGACGTGGCACCACGACGTCTCGCCGTCGCGGTCGTTCTCCCACGTGGCCACGGCGCCGATCTTCCACAGGTTGCCCAGCATCTCGACGCGCCGCATGGGGATCTTCCGGTTCGCCGCCGCCGAGGTGAACGCCGTGTACTCCAGGGAGGGCCGGTTGACGTACCCGAGCCGCTTGCGCCACCCGCCGACCGAATCGCGGTAGTCCGGCAGGTGCACCCCCGGGGGATGCACGCGCCGGGTGTGGGTGGACAGGTAGTGGTCCTCGAAATGGATCCGCTGGTTGCGGCCGGGCTCGTGGGGGACCTCCAGCCGGATGGGCAGGGCATCGTCGACGGGTTCGTACCCGAAGAGCTCCCACTCGAAGGCGGGGCGCAGCTGGAGGCCGTTGACCAGGGTGACCAGGGACCCGAAGTCCTCGAAACGGGGTAGTTCCATGGACTCCGACAGCTGCATGGCGGCGGACACCGCCTGGCTGACGGTCAGGTGGGGCATGGCGCGGACGAGTTCGACGGTGAACTGTTCCGTACGCGCTCTCTGTTTGAGATCCACGACTGCTCACTCCTCTCGCATTGTGTTACCTGCATCACATGTTAGGTCGCACGAGTGAGGAAGTGAAGATAAGCGAAGGGGACGTTACCGCTTTGTGTTGTTGGTGGAGTCGGGCCCGCCGCCGGTCGACTCCGTCCACCCGTCGGCCCACTCACCGGTCTCGTAGTCGTAGTCGACGGCGTTGCCGTCCTCGTCGGTGCGCTGGTACCACTCGGTGACCTTCTCGGAGGTCGAGTCGAAGTCCGCGCCCGCGCCGCGGCCGTCGGGGGAGGGGGCGACGGTGAGCTCGAAATCGTCGCCGTGCTCCTCCAGGCCGCGGACCACCGCATTCTCGACGGCCGTGCGGGCGTAGGTCCGGCGGATCGCCGCCGGGTCGGTGCGCAGGTCCCGGACGAAGGCGACCATCATCGCCAGCAGCACCACGGAGAACGGCAGCGCGATGAGGATGGTGAGGTTCTGCAGCGCGGTGAGGGTGGTCTCGCCGCCGGCGAGCAGCATGACCACCGCGATGCCCATCATGCACAGGCCCCAGAACACGACGACGAGCTTGCTCGGGGAGGGGTTGCCGCGCGAGGACATCGTGCCCATGACCACGGAGGCGGAGTCCGCGGAGGTGATGAAGAAGATCGCCAGCACGGCCATGAGCAGGAACGGGGTGATCTGCGCCAGCGGCAGCTGCGCGAACATGTCGAAGAGCACCTGCTGCGGGGAGGCGTTGCCGTCGAAGCCGGCGACCCCCTCCTGGCTGAGGCGCACGGCGGTACCGCCGAAGATGGTGAACGCCAGGATGAGGATGGCGGTCGGGGCCAGCATGGTGACCAGCACGAACTCGCGCAGCGTGCGGCCGCGGGAGATCTTGGCGATGAACATGCCGACGAACGGGGTCCACGCGATCCACCACGCCCAGTAGAACGCGGTCCACCAGCCCTGGAACTCCACCGTCTCCTCGCCCCAGGACAGGGACTTGGAGACCATCGGCAGGAACTCGTCGAGGTACACGGCGACGCCGGAGGGGACGAGGTTGAACAGGAACAGCGTCGGCCCTAGCAGGAAGACGAAGGCCACGAGCCCGAGTGTGAGGGAGATGTTGATGTTGGACAGCCAGCGGATGCCGCGGGCCACACCGGAGACCGCCGAGATGACGAAGCCCACCGACAAAACGCCGATGATGATCAGCAGCGTGTTGTTTGTCAGCGGCCCGGCACCGGAGACGATCTCCACGCCCTGGCTGATCTGCACGGCCGACAGTCCGAGGGTGGCGGCGGTGCCGAAGAGGGTGGCGATGATCGCCATCATGTCGATGATCTTGCCGACGATGCCGTCGGTGCTGCGCGAACCGAACAGTGGCTTGAACACCGAGGAGATGAGGGGCACGCGGCCGCGGCGGTACGAGGAGTAGGCGATCGCGCCGCCCACCAGCGCGTACATGGCCCACGGCGTGAGCCCCCAGTGGAAGTGCGCCTGCGCCACAGCCTGGTGGACCGCAGCCGCGGTGCCCGCCTCCACGGTGTGCGGCGGCGGGGAGACGAAGTAGGCGAGCGGCTCGGAGGGGCCGTAGAAGAAGATGCCCACGCCGATGCCCGCGCCGAACATCATGGCCACCCAGGAGAAGCGGCTGTACTCCGGTTCGGCGTCGTCGGTGCCCAGCCGGATCCGGCCCAGGCGGGAGAAACCGATGTAGAGCATGACCACCACGCCCAGGGCCATGGTGATGTTGAGCAGCCAACCGGCGTTGACGATGGCCCAGTCGAAAGCGGTGGCCGAGACGTTCGACACCGATCCCGGGGCGATGACGCCCCAGGCGATGAACGAGACGATGGCCACCGCGGTGACGGTGAAGACGATCCGGTCGATGCCGAAGCGGTTGCGCTGGTCATCGACGTCGATACCCCGGACGAGGCCGGGGTGGAGGTCGTGCGGATATTCGGGCGGATGGGACACGGTCGTGTACCTTTCAAAGCCCGTTTCCAGGCCGTTCGACATCAGGGAACACCAATAGTAGTCCCCTCATGTCTCTACAGGCTGAGCGTGTCGGACTCGCCGGCCGGCTTGTCGCCGGTCATCTTCATCTTGGCGAAGTCCACGAGTGCACCGATCGCGCCGCCCTTCTGGTTCCACAGCTGCGCGGTCTCGGTGGTCACGCGTACGACGCCGAGCTGCGGATCGGAGGGGCCGGAGTAGTAGGCCTCGGCCGCGTCGGTCCACAGGTCGGCGACCCTGCGGGTCTTCTCCTCGCCCTCGAGGAAGGTGGCCTTGCCGGACACGGACAGCCACGTCGAGTTGTCGGTGAAGGCCAGGTTGACGTTCGGGTCGTGACGGAGATTGTCGGCGTGACCGGTGTCGAGCTTGATGAAGAAGTAGGCGTCTGCGGTGTCGGTGACCTCGAGCGGGGTCATCGGGTGGGAGTGGAGGCGGCCGGTGTCGGACTTCGAGGTGAGCATGACGAAACGCTCGTCGCGCATCTCCTTGATGATGTCCTCGCGGGTGGTGTTGTCGGTCATGATGTATTCCTTCCTGTTGATGTGTGGTCGCCACTGTACGTGTCTCCACTCACATAAGACGGAACTGATTTAAAGGAGTAATGTGGCGCGCACCACCCCCTGAGAAAGGAAGACACGTGTCCCAGCACAACCAGCCCCAGCCTCCCGGCGTCCCCGGCCCGCAGCCCGCACCCGTCGACGAACCCACCACCCCCGCCCCGCCGCTGCCGCCCAAGAACGACCAGATGGCCACCGCCCGGGTGACCGCCTCCGGCTGCCCCTTCCACCCCGGCGCCGACACCGACCCCCGCGCCCAGCAGGGCGAGTACCTCACCACCTCCACCGGCACCCGCGTGCCCGAGACGGACCGCTCCCTCAAGGCGGGTGCCCGCGGCCCGGTGCTCCTGCAGGACCACCACCTGCGCGAGAAGATCACCCACTTCGACCACGAGCGCATCCCGGAGCGCGTCGTCCACGCCCGCGGCGCCGGCGCGCACGGCATCTTCCGCGCCAACGGTGCCGCCGCCGACATCTGCTCCGCCGGTGTGTTCGCCGACGGCAAGGAGACCCCGGTCTTCGTCCGCTTCTCGACGGTCCTCGGCTCCCGCGGCTCCGCCGACACCGTCCGCGACACCCGCGGTTTCGCCACGAAGTTCTACACCGACGAGGGCACGTGGGACCTGGTGCGCAACAACATGCCGGTCTTCTTCATCCAGGACGGCATCAAGTTCCCCGACATCATCCTCGCCGGCAAGCCGCACCCGGACCGCGAGATCCCGCAGGCGCAGAGCGCCCACGACACCTTCTGGGACTTCGTCTCCCTGCACACCGAGGCGCAGCACCACACCATCTGGAACATGTCCGACCGCGGCATCCCGCGCTCCTACCGCATGATGGAGGGCTTCGGTGTCCACACCTTCCGCCTGAGCAACGACGCCGGCGAGACCACCCTGGTGAAGTTCCACTGGAAGCCGCGCCTCGGCGTCCACTCCCAGATCTGGGAGGAGGCGCAGATCACCGGCGGCGTCGACCCCGACTTCCACCGCCGCGACCTGGCCGACGCCATCGAGTCCGGCGCCCTGCCGCAGTGGGACCTCGGGGTCCAGGTCTTCCCGGACACCCCGGAGGAGACCTTCGAGGGCATCGACCTCCTCGACCCCACCAAGCTCGTCCCCGAGGAGCTGGCCCCCGTGACGATCATCGGCACGATGACCCTGGCGGCCAACCCCACGAACTACTTCGAACAGACCGAGCAGGTCGCCTTCCACCCGGCCCACCTGCCCCCGGGCATCGACGTCACCGCCGACCCGCTGCTGCAGGGACGCCTCTTCTCCTACATCGACACCCAGATCTCCCGCCTGGGCGGACCGAACTTCAACCAGCTGCCGGTCAACCGCCCGCAGGCCCCGGTCAACGACATGTTCCGCGACGGCATGCACCAGGTCGGCGCGCACGTGGGCGTCGCCCCGTACCACCCCAACTCCCTCGACGGCGGCAACCCGCAGCCCACCACCGAGGGCGCGCGTATCGACGTCCCCGTCGCCCTGCCCGAGTCCACCGTCACCCGGGAGCAGTCCGCCAGCTTCGACGACCACTTCTCCCAGGCCCGCCTGTTCTACCTCTCCCTCACGGAGACCGAGCAGGAGCACGTCGCCGCCGCCTACTCCTTCGAGCTGGGCAAGTGCTACGAGAAGAACATCAAGATCCGTCAGGTCGACAACCTGGCGCACATCGACACGGGCCTGGCCGCGACCGTCGCGAAGAATCTCGGCCTGCCCGCCCCGGACAAGGCGAAGCTGGCCGAGGTCACCCCGTCGCCGGCGCTGTCTCAGATCGGCCGCACCTGGCCGGTCGACGGCCGCCAGATCGGCATCCTCACCACGGCTGACACCCCGCAGGAGCAGGTCACCGCCCTCGCCGCCGACATCGCCGCAGCCGGGATGGTGCCGCTCGTCGTCGCCGAGCACGGTGGCGACGGGGTGTCCCGCACCTACGACACCGCCCGCTCCATCGAGTTCGACGCCGTCGTCGTGGCGGACATCGCCGACCGCCCCGAGGTGGCCGTGCTGCTGGCCGAGGCGTTCCGCCACCAGAAGGCCATCGCGCTGCTCGCCGGGTTGGACCCGGTGCACGTCGACACCGGCGCGCCGGGCGTCGTCGAGCTCACCGGGCTCGGGGAGGCCGTCGAGAAGCTCACCCCGCTGCTCGAGGCGCACCGCGTGTGGGATCGCTAACGTGGGGGCATGAGAATCGACATCTGGTCCGACTACATCTGCCCCTTCTGCACGGTGGGGGAGAGACACCTCAACCTGGCGCTGGAGTCCTTCGCCGGCCGGGATGATGTCGAGGTCGTGTGGCGGAGTTTCCAGCTCGACCCGGAGGCCCCGAAGGAGTCGACGGGCAACGCGCTGGATTACCTCACCCGCATCAAGGGGATGAGTGAGGCACAGGTCGTCGCCATGAACGACGGCCTGGCCGCCCGCGCCGCGGAGGTCGGGCTGGAGTTCAACTGGCGCGATTCTCACATGGTCAACACCATGGACGCCCACCGCCTCGGGGTGCTCGCCCGCGAGGACGACAAGGGTATCGAGTGGGATGAACTGGTCAAGCGCGCCTACTTCACGGAGGGGAAGAACATCGCCGACCACGCCCAGCTGCGCGAGCTGGCCGCCGAGGTCGGGCTCGCCGCGCAGGACGTCGACTCGGTGCTCGCCGACGAGACGGCCTACGCCCGTGAGGTCGCCGAGGACATCGCCCTGGCCCGTCAGATCGGCGTGCAGGGCGTGCCGTTCTTCGTCTTCGACGGCCGCCTGGCGGTCTCCGGTGCCCAGCCGGTCGAGGTGTTCCGCCAGGCGCTGGAGCAGGTCGCGGCGGGTAAGTGACCGTGGACGTCTGGCTCACCTCCGACCTGCACCTGGGGCACCATTTCGTGGCCCGGCTGCGGGGCTTCGACGACGTCGAGAAGCATGATGAGGCGGTGCTCGCCGGCATCCGTGACCTGCCGAAGGGCGACCGCCTGTGGATCCTCGGTGATCTCTCGCGCGGTTCCTCCGAGGAGGAACGCCGTGCGCTGCAGCTGCTGCGCGTCCACGGCGCGCACCTGGAGATGCACCTGACGCCGGGCAACCACGACTCCTGCCACCCCATCCACCGTTCCTCGCACAAGACGCAGCGGATGTTCCTCGACGTCTTCCACTCGGTGCAGGCGTACCAGAAGCTCAAGTGGGAGGGGCGGACCGTCTACCTCAACCATTTCCCGCGCCCGGGGATGGATCATCCGGGCATGCCCTCGCGGCACGACGAGGTGCGGTTGCACGCCGAGTACATCGTCCACGGGCACCTGCACTCCGCACACCCGGATACGGGTGCGGGGCTGGTCGACGTCGGCCAGGACGCGTGGGACATGCGCCCGGTCCGGCAGGTGGACGTGCAGGCGGTGCTGTTCAGCTGATCCGCTCGGCGACGGACTGGATGTCGCCGAAGGGCAGGCGGGTGTCACCGTGGGCCTCGCAGTAGTCGAGGAGGGCGTAGCCGGTGCGCTGCAGGTGGAGGTGCTCCTCCCAGCGCTGCGTGGCGACGTCCGGGTTGTTGCGCGACAGCGACTGGGCGGCGCGGCGTTCGCTGAGCAGCTCGTACTGCAGGTCGCGGCGCTGCTCGAGGGCCTCGTCCGGGGCGGAGGTGAGCAGGGCGCCGAGAAGGGACTCCATCGCCCGGCGGCAGCGCAGCTGCAGGCGCAGATGGTGGGCGGGTTCGGCGTCCCAGCGGTAGAGCCACAGGAGGGCGAGGGCGAAGATGACGGAGAAGGCGACCTCGATGACGCGTTCGTACACGGTCACCCCGACCGGTTCCTGCAGTGCGCCGCCGAGCATGAGCGCCACCGGGGTGGTGAAGATGACGGCCAGGGCGTAGTTGCGGGTGACGAAGATCTCCGAGAAGAACAGGCACACCGACAGGGCGAGCATGAGGGTCCAGGCGTGGACGTCGAGAAGATACAGCACCCCGAACAGCCCGACGCCGAGCACGGACCCGAGGAAGCGGTGGACGCCGCGGATGGTGCCGGGCACCTTGTCGGGCCCCCACTGCAGGATGAGCAGCGTCGACACGATGGCCCAGTCGGGGCGGTTGAACCCGAGCGCGATGCTCGTCACGCCGGCGCCGAGGCAGGCGAGCATGACGCGGGTGGCCGTCATCATGGCGTGGCTGTCGGGGTGGATGGAGCGGTAGAGGCGGTAGCTTATCGACGGCCGCGTGTGCGGCACCTTCACCCGGTCCACGTCGAGGTAGTTGCGGTTGTCGGAGATCTCGTCGACCGCCCGGCTGCCGGTGCCGACCAGCGTCGCCTGCGCGGCGAGGGTGCGTTCCGCCAGGCCGGAGGCGTCGACGATGCGTCCGGCGTGGATGGCGCGGGCGTCGGCCAGCGTGAACCAGGCGTGGGTGACGGCGGTCTGCGCCTGGTGGAGCTTCTCGACGCTCCCGTCACTGTCCGCCACCGCCGCCTCGAGGACCCGCACCGCGTCCTCCTCCGGGCCACGCGGGTTGAGCAGCGCCGGGGCCATGCCGACGAGGACGGAGCTGAGCACGCCGACGCCGGCCCACGCCCCGACCTCCACGGGGTTGAGGTCGAGGCGGTGGGTCATGGTGGAGGCGCCGGTGACCAGCAGGATGAACCACGGCCCCGGCGGCGGCAGGCGCAGGGCGTTGGCCACGTAGATGCCCACCCCGGCGATGGCGGTGGCGAACGCGACGGTGAGCAGCAGCCACCACCGGGTGGCCCCCGCCTCGATCTGCCCCCACACGACCGTGCCCACGAAGGCGCCCGCCACGGCGCCGGTGATGAACAGCGCCCCTGCGGTGAGCAGCACCTTCCAGCGGGCGCGGTAGGCGTAGCCCTCGCCGTGGATGACGGTGAAGGAGCCCGCGGCGATGAGCAGCAGCTCCGCCTCGAAGCCGAGGAGGATCGCCACCGTGCCCGGCAGTCCCATGGCCAGCCCGGCGCGCAGCGCGCCGGGCCAGCGCCGCCCGGGGGAGTGGAAGGCAGTGAACAACTGCCAGGCGCTGGGCCGGGGCGGGGGTGTCTCCATCATGGGAATCAGGATAGTCCCTGGGCTGAATGAACTGATCTGTTTCTAACGCTAGACAGGACAGTCCACAATGATGTACCTTCCTGTCTAGCAAAATCATCACACGAAAAGGCGTCATCCATGATCCTCTCCGGTCTGGCCGTGGGAGCGGTCCTCGGCATCGTCATGCAGCGCGGGCGGTTCTGTGTCACGGGCATGCTCCGCGACATCTTCCTGCAGAAGACGTGGCGCACCACGGTGGCACTGTTCATCGTCATCTCCGTCCACGCCCTGGGCATCGCCGCGCTCACCAGCCTCGGCGTCATCACCCCGAGCTACGGTAACTTCGCCCCGGTCGCCGTCATCGTCGGCGGCTTCATCTTCGGCCTGGGCATCATCCTCGCCGGTGGCTGCGCCTCCGGAACGTGGTTCCGCTCGGCGGAGGGCCTCATCGGCTCGTGGTTCGCCCTCGTCTTCTACGCCCTGTCCGCCGCGGCCATGAACACCGGTGCGCTCACCTGGCTCAACGGCGGGCTGAGCAGCTGGGAGACGTCCCTGACCACGCTGCCCGCCAGCTTCGGCGTCTCCGCCTGGTTCTTCGCCATCCCGCTGGCCATCGGCACCGCGCTCGCCGCCCGCCACTACCTGGCCACCGAGAAGAAGGCCGTCCGCCTCGACGTCCCGTTCTGGAAGCGCCCCCTGCACCTGTACACCGCGGGTGCCCTCGTCGGTCTCATCGGCGTCATCGCGTGGCCGCTGTCCGCCGCCGCCGGCCGCAACTCCGGCCTGGGCATCACCACCCCGTCCGCCAACATCGCCACCTTCATCACCACCGGCGACGTCGAGCGCCTCGACTGGGGCGTCATGCTCGTCCTCGGCCTGTTCATCGGTGCCTTCGCCGCCGCCCGGGCCACCGGCGAGTTCCGCCTCCGCGTCCCGGACGCCACCACCGCCACCCGCGCCGTCGTCGGCGGCTGCATGATGGGCGTCGGCGCCGCGCTGGCCGGTGGCTGCACCGTCGGCAACGGCATGGTTCAGACCGCCCTGTTCAGCTACCAGGGCTGGATCGCCCTGCTGTTCATCGCGCTCGGCGTCGGCGCCGGCGCCAGGATCTGGCTCAAGCCGGCCGCCACCCCCACCCCCGTTGCCGAGGCGACCCCCTCCTCCGCCGAGGACCGCGTCCTGCCCTTCCAGGTCGCCACCGGTGCCGTCGCCCTGCAGACCGCCCCGCGCGTGAAGAAGGCCCGCCCGCTCGGCGAGGGCCGCTACGCCCTCGACCAGATGGGTGCCGTGTGCCCCTTCCCGCTCATCGAGACGAAGGACGTGCTCGACACCCTGGAGTCCGGCGAGGAACTGGTCATCGACTTCGACTGCACCCAGGGCACCGAGACCATCCCGCAGTGGGCCGCGAACAACGGCCACGAGGTCACCGATTTCCACGCCACCGGTGACGCCAGCTGGCAGCTGACGGTCAGGAAGGGCTGACCGTCGCGGTCATCGCCAGACGCAGCTGCTCGTCCCGCGCCAGGTCGACTCCGTTGAGATCCTCCCCGAGGATCGCGGGTTCGATGCACAGGAACCGCGACCATTCCCCGGGGCCGACGTCCTTCATGTCGGCCTCGCCCGGATTCCACACCACGGTGGCGTCGGCCCCGTCCGGGGTCACCGTGATCACCCGCTGCTTGTCGACGATGCGCACCTGCCGCGCCTCCCGGAAGATGCGGTCGACGGGGGCGTCGATAAGCAGCGTCCCCTCCTGCACCGAATCCCGGTCGGTGAAACGGTCGGTGACGGACACCCCGGCGAGGCCCTCGACCCGTACCTCGCGGACGTCGTCGACGAGGAAGTAGGGGTGGAAGCCCATCTGCACGCGGCGGGTCTCGGGGGATTCGTTGCGCATGTGCAGCTCGATGCGCATGCCGTCGGCCCGTTCCTTGACGTTGAGGGTGAGGTGGAGGCCGTCGTTGACGAGCTGCGCGTTGAAACCCATGCCGTCCGTCGTCACGCGCCAGTCGGCGGTGCGGGCCCAGCCGTGGCGGGGCTCGCCGTCGAGAAGCTCGGCGAAGGCGGGGGCGATGACGGGGATGCCGCCGCGGATCGGGGAACCCGTGGTGGAGGAGAGGTAGAACAGCTCCCCGTGGTCGGTGTCGGTGCTGGTCACGTGGGCGCCGGCGGGGCTCATGCGCATCCGGCCGGCGGTCAGGAGATCGTCCATACCCTCTAAAGTAGGTGCAATGCTCACCACCCGCGAGAATATCTACGGCGACCTCACGGTCCGCGACCACACCCTCACCACCTCCTGGTACCCCGGCGAGGACATCGAGGTGTTCTGCCGCGAGCTGTCCACCGACGACTCCCGGCCCCCGCTGCTCTTCCTCCAGGGCGGCCCCGGCTACCCCGCGCGCGTCCCCCTCGACGGGTGGCTGCGCGAGGCGCTCCGGCATCACCGCGTGTTCCTCCTCGACCAGCGCGGCACGGGTCGTTCCACCCGCCTCGACCGGCACGCCGACCCCGCGCTTCTCGACGCCACCCACCTCTCCCACCTCCGCGCCCGCGACATCGTCGCCGACGCCGAGGCCTTCCGCGCCGCCCTCGGTCTCGGCCGGTGGGACGTGCTCGGCCAGTCCTTCGGCGGATTCTGCATCACCACCTACCTCTCCACCCACCCCGATGCGATCCGCTACGCGTACCTCACCGGCGGGCTGCCCGGCCTGGTGTCGGCGGAGGACACCTACCGCGCCACCTACGCCAAGCTCGCCGCCCGCCAGCAGCGCTTCCTCGACGCGGTGCCCTTCGCGGAGGATCGCATCCGAGAGATCTGCCACCACCTCGACAACTCCGACGAGCGCCTGCCCACCGGCGAGCGGTTGTCGTCGCGCCGCTTCCGCACCATCGGCATCGAACTCGGGCGCGGGGCGGGCTTCGAGAACCTCGCCCTGCTTCTCGACGCCCCCTTCCACCACATCCGCGGCGAGAAACGACTCCACGGCGATGCCCTCGCCGACCTGTCCACGCGCCTGTCCTTCGAGGCCGCCCCGCTCTACGCCGTCATCCACGAGACGATCTACGCCGGCACCCCCGCCTGGGCGGCGCACCGCGTCCGCGAGGAGTTCGACGTCCTGCTCACCGGCGAGCACATCTTCCCGTGGCAGTTCGAGGAGGACCCCGCCCTGCGCGCCTTCCGCCCGGTCGCAGAGGAGCTGGCGGCGCGCGAGTGGGAGTCGCAGTACGACGTCGCCGCCCTGGGGGAGGCGTCGGCGGTGTGCGCGGCGGCCGTCTACCGCGACGACATCTTCGTGCCCCGTGAGCTCTCCCTCGACACCGCCGCGCATTTCCGGGACCTGCGCGTGTGGGAGACCGCCGGCTACCAGCACAACGGGCTACGCGTCGACGGTGCCCGCATTCTGCGCCACCTCATGGAAATGGTGCGCTCATAAGAGTCTTATAGTGTTCTCACCGCGCACCCACTCCTCGGACACGGGACCCACCAGCCGTTGGCACGAGGTAGTCACCACCACTTTCCGGAGGACCCATGTCTGCCGTGTTCCGGTCCCGTGAGGACCGTTCCGCCGCCATCGCGGTGACCGCCTTCCCCCTGTTCATCCTCGTCGGCACCGCGATCGCCTTCTTCTTCCCGGCGCCGTTCCAGCCGTGGTCGGAGTACATCACGTACTTCCTCATGATCATCATGTTCGGCATGGGCCTGACGCTGACGATCCCCGACTTCCAGGAGATCGCCCGCCGCCCGTGGGCCATCCTGCTCGGCGTCGTCGCGCAGTTCGTCATCATGCCCCTCGCCGCCATCGCCGTCGCCCGCATGCTGGGCCTCAACGAGGCGCTGGCCGTCGGCCTGCTCATGCTCGGCTCCGTGCCCGGCGGCACCTCGTCGAACGTCATCACCTTCCTGGCCAAGGGCGACGTCGCCCTGTCCGTCGCGATGACCTCCGTCTCGACGCTGCTCTCGCCGATCGTCACCCCCATGCTCATGCTGGCCCTGGCCAACCAGCGCACCGAGGTCGACGGTGCCGGCATGGCCCTCACCCTCGTCCAGACCGTCCTCCTGCCCGTCATCGGCGGCCTCGTCCTGCGCTACTTCCTGGACAAGTGGATCGGCCTCATCTCCCCGCTGCTGCCGTGGATCTCCATCCTCGGCATCGGTGGCGTCGTCTTCCCGACCGTCGCCAACAACACCGAGCGGCTCGCCGCCGTCGGCATGATCGTCTTCGTCGCCGTCCTGCTGCACAACGTCTTCGGCTACCTCCTCGGCTACCTCACCGGCAAGGTCTTCCGCCTGCCCGAGTCCAACAACCGCACCATGGCCGTCGAGGTGGGTACCCAGTCCGCCGGCCTGGCGTCCGGCATGTCCGCCAAGTTCTTCAGCCCCGAGGCCGCCCTGCCGGGTGCCGTCGCCGCCGTCCTGCACAACATCACCGGCGCGGTCTACGCCTCCGTCGCCCGCCGCTTCCCGCTGGCCGAGGAACAAAAAACCGCCCCGGTTGTTGAAGATAAGGTGTCCGTCTCCTAGACGGGCTAGAGTATGGCGTAACAGGTCGACCGGAGGTGCGTATGCAGAGCAACCGTGAGCATGTGACCCTGTCCACGACAGAGGTCACCGAATTCGATCGACTCGCCACGGAACTCGGGGTCTTCGAGGTCTCCGAGGAACGAGTCCTCCACCCGGGTATCCTCACCCAGGTGTACGGGGGATAGTGGCACAACAGTCAAGGACCGGGTGCGGTGTGCACCCGGTCCTTGACTGATTCCCTAACCCGTGTGGTGGACGGGCGCGAGGTCGTAAACGGGGGTGTCCATCCCCTCGTAGCGGGCCTTCAACTGCAGGGCGAGGTAGCGCGAGTAGTGGCGCGACTGGTGGAGGTTACCGCCGTGGAACCACAGCCCCTCCACCTGCGTCGGCTTCCACATGTTCCGCAGTTCCCCCTCCCAGGGGCCCGGATCCTTGGTCGTGTCCGACCCCAGACCCCAGCAGCGGCCGACCTCGTCGGCGACCTCCGGGCTGATGAGCTGGGCCGCCCAACCGTTCATGGAACCGTATCCAGTGGCGAGGACGATGACGTCGGCCGGCAGCTCCGTGCCGTCGGTCAGCACCACCGAGTCGCTCGTGACGTGGTCGATGCTGACTCCCGACCGCACGGGGATCTTCCCCTCGGCGACGAGATCCGAGGCGCCGACGTCGATGTAGTAGCCCGAACCGCGGCGCAGGTACTTGAGGAACAGGCCCGAGTCGTCGTCACCGAAATCGAGCAGGAATCCGGCTTTCTCCAGCTTGTCGTAGAACTCGCGGTCATCCTCGCGGATCCTGTCGAACACCGGGCGCTGGACGTCCGGGAGAATCTTGTACGGCCATGAAGCGAAGAGCAGGTCGGCGGTGTCGACGTCGATTCCCGCCTCGACGGCGTCCTCGGAGTACAGCGGGCCGAAGACCTCCCGCATGAGGGAATCGGATTTCACGATGTGCGTGGACGAGCGCTGGATCATGACGGGGTGGGCGCCGTTCTCGTGCAGATCCGCGGCGATGTCGTGCGCGGAGTTGTTGGCGCCCAGGATGATGACGTTCCTCCCCTTGTCACCGTCCCCACCGGGATGCTCGGAGGAATGGCGGATCTCTCCCCGGAAGTTCTCCTCGCCCGTGAGGTGGGGGCGGTTCGGGACACCCGACATGCCCGTGGCGAGCACCAGGTGGGTGGGCTGCAGCGTGACCGTCGTTCCGTCCCGGTTCACCTCGACCGACCAGGTCCCCGAATTCTCGTCGTAGGACGCCCGGACGCACTCGGAGTTCGTCCAGTAGTCGAGGTCCATGATGCCGACGTAGTGCTCGAGCCAGTCACCCATCTTGTCCTTCGGGGTGAAGACGGGCCAGTCGTCCGGGAACGGAAGGTAGGGGAGGTGGTCGTACCAGACCGGGTCGTGAAGGCAGAGGGAGTGGTAGCGCGAGCGCCACTGATCTCCGGGCCGGTCGGCCTTGTCGACGATGAGGGTGGGGACCCCGAGTCGCTTCAGCCGCGCGCCGAGCGCGATACCACCCTGGCCGCCGCCGACGATGAGCACGTACGGCTGTTCGGTCGTCCCCAGGGCGGCCTGACGGTCGGTCTTCCGGTCCAGCCAGTTGCGGGTGTCGGCCTTCTCGCCGTGCTCCGCACCCAGGGGACGGCGTCGCCCCTTCGGCTCCGGATGCTCGATCAGCTCCTGCGCGGAGGTGAGGAGGGTCCAGGCTCGACCTTCGCGGAGACGGACGATGCCCTTACCGTGGAAGTCCGCGGAGTCGAACGTGAAGGACACGCGCGTCACCCCGTCCCCCTCGTCGGCGACCTCGCTCACGGTGACGTCGGTCAGTCTGCTGGCCGGGTGAGTCGCCTCCACCATGTCGACGATCTCGTCGATTCCCTCGGCGGTGGTGATGTTCCAGCTGATGGCGGTGAGGTCCCTCCAGAAGGCGTCCCGCTCGAAGATCTCCCTCAGCGAGTCCGCGGACGGGCCCGCCGTCGCCTCCTCGAGTTTCTGCAGCCATTCCCGGGCGTGCGTGGTGGATGTCATACAGCCTCCCTATAGAGTGATTGTGTTTCAGATCACTCTATAGGGAGGCTGTGTCTGGTGCCACCATTTGTTGTCAGGCCACTAGAACGGCACCCCACTGTGGAGGATGACGTTCGCGTAGGGGGTGGTCTCGCCGGTGCGGATGACGAAGGCCGCCCCGGCCACCTGCTTCTTCAGCTCCTCGTGGGGGACCTCGGTCCGGGGCACGTCCGGCAGGAGGGAGCGGACCTCGCCCGGGGTCTCCGCCGCGAGCGTCACGCCCTCGACGACGACCTCGGCGAGGTAGGCGTCGAGCACCTCCGCGAAACGCGGGATGCCGGACACCAGCGCCAAGTCGACCACCGGCACCCCGGCGGGGACGGGCAGCCCGCAGTCGGCGATGACGACCGTGTCCGTGTGCCCCAACCGGTTGATCCGGCCCGCCAGCTCGGCGTGGAGGATCCCTGATCTACGCATCGCCCACCTCCGGGAGGACGTCCGACGCTGCGGGGTAGGAGGTCTGCGCGCCCTCGCCGAGGGTGGCGAACGCCCCGACCCGGGCGGCGTGCTCGGCGGCGGCGATGAGGTCGTCCCCGGCGACGAGCCGCGCCACGAGGGCCCCGGCGAAGGCGTCCCCGGCGCCGACGGTGTCCACGGGGGTCACGCGCGGCGTCGGGATCGGGGTGCGCTCGTTGCCGACGCCCACCATCGCGCCGCGGGCGCCGAGGGTGAGGACGACGGAGGGGAACCCGGCGTCGAGAAGCGCGGCCACGAGGTCCTCCGGATCCTCGGACGCGATGCCCGCCCCGAGCATGTCGAGGACGAGCCCGGCCTCATGTTCGTTGGCCAGCAGGGGGTCGGCCTGCAGGAGCTTGTCGACGTCGACCTCGATCACCGGGGCCAGGTTCACCACGACGCGCCCCGTGGCCAGGCCGACGGCGGCGGCGAACCCGTCCGCCGGGATCTCGCCCTGCAGGAGGACGATCTGCGCGGACTCGATGAGGGGGGCGCGTTCCTCGACGAAGGCGGCGTCGACAAGCGCATTGGCGCCGGGGACGACGACGATGGTGTTCTCCCCGCCCGCGTCGACGGTGATGACGGCCAGGCCGGTGGTGCCGGGGACCGTGGCCACCGCCGAGAGATCCACGCCGGAGGACCGCAGGATCTCCGTGGCGGGGGCGGCGTAGGGGTCGTCGCCGACCGCGCCGACCATCGCCACCGACGCGCCCTGCAGCGCGGCGGCGACCGCCTGGTTGGCGCCCTTGCCGCCGGCCGTCACCACCCCACCCGACCCGAGGAGGGTCTCCCCGGGCAGCGGGTGGCGGGCGACGCGGACGCTGAGGTCGGCGTTGACGGAGCCGACGACGGCTACCTCGATGGGATCCGTCACTCGAAGTCACCGACGTTCTCGCGGGTGACGGTGACGACGTCGACCGGGACCTCCTCGTCCGGGGTCTGGTCGTCGAGGATCTTCTTCGCCTGCTCCACGGCCTGCGCACCGAGCTCGCCCGGCTGCTGCGCGATGGTGGCGACCATGCGGCCGTCCTGCACCGCGGCCAGACCGTCGTCGGTGCCGTCGAAGCCGACGACCATGACGTCCTCACCGGCGCGGGCCCCGAGGGCCTCGAGGGCGCCGAGGGCCATCTCGTCGTTCTCCGCGAAGATCGCCTTGACGTTCGGGTGGGCCTGCAGCAGGTTGGACGCGACGTCGAGGCCGCGGGTGCGGTCGAAACCGGCGGTCTGGGTGGCCACGACGTTGATGTTCGGGTATGCGGCGATGCCCTCGTTGAAGCCCTGCCCGCGGTCGCGGGAGGCGGAGGAGCCGGCGATACCCTGCAGGACGATGACGTCGCCCTCCTCGCCGATGGCCGCGGCCAGGGCGTCCGCCGCCTGCCGACCGCCGGCGACGTTGTCGGAGGCGATGAAGGACGCGACCTCGCCGCCGTTGGAGGAGCGGTCGACGGCGATGACCGGGATGTCCGCGTTGTTGAGGGCCTCGACGGCGGGGACGACGGCGTCGGAATCCGTCGGGTTGACGATGACGACGTCCGCGCCCGAGCTGGCCGCGTTGTTGAGCTGGTTGATCTGGGTGGAGGCGTCGTCGGAGGCGTCCTGGATGTTGAGGGTGATACCCAGCTCGTCGGCCTTCGCCTGCGCGCCGTCGCGCAGCTGCACGAAGAACGGGTTGGTCTGCGTCGACAGCGCCAGGGTGACGGAGCCGTCGCCGGCGGAGTCACGGTTACAGGCGGCCAGCCCCATGGCGAGGGAGACGGAGGCGACGATGGCGAGGGACTTGCGTGCGATGGACATGATGTTCCTTTCGGGGAGGGTTGCTAGGTGGTGGTCTTCTTGCGCAGCACGTCGAAGCCGACGGCCAGGGCGATGACGAGGCCGATGACGATCTGCTGCCAGAAGGAGGAGACGTTGAGGAGATTGAGGCCGTTACGGATGACGGCCAGCAGGATGGCGCCGATGAGCGTGCCGGTCGCCTTACCGGTACCGCCCGCCAGGGAGGCGCCGCCGATGACGACGGCCGCGATGGCGTCCAGCTCATAACCGACTCCGGCCTGCGGCTGCGCCGAGGAGAGGCGACCGGCCATGACCAGGCCGGCGAGGCCGGCGAACAGGCCCGACAGGGCGTAGACGGTGACGAGGATCTTCTTCACCGGCAGACCGGAGAGGCGGGCCGCCTCCACGTTGCCGCCGATGGCGTACATCGACCGGCCCAGCACCGTACGGGAGAGGATGAACCAGCACACGAAACCGGCGATGACCATCATGACGATCGGGATCGGGATGCCTCCCACCGTGCGGCCCAGCCAGTTGACGGTCGGGGCGGTGGCCATGGGGGAGCCCTGCGAGATGACCAGGGTGGCGCCGCGGGCGATGGACATCATCGCCAGGGTGGCGATGAACGCCGGCAACTTTCCGTACGCCGTGGCGATGCCGCTGATGGCACCGGCGAGCAGACCCGTGAGCAGGCCCGCGATGAGCGTGAGCCAGCCGGGCAGCCCGGCGTCGACCCAGAACCAGGCGGAGACCATCGCGCCGAGTGCGGCGACCGCGCCGACCGACAGGTCGATGCCGGCGGTGACGATGACGAAGGTCATGCCGAACGCCAGGATGGCCACGGTCGCGGCCTGGATGCCGATGTTGAGGAAGTTGTTGACGGTGAGGAAGTGCGGGGTGGCGATGAACAGGGCGACGCACAGGACGACGAGTCCCACCAGGGCGCCGTTGTTCATCACCCAGTTGAGCACCTTCTGCCCGGAGGAAGTGGTGGTGGTCATCGGTTCTCCTTGTCGAGGTGATCGAGGGTTTCGGAGGTGAGGGCGTCGTCGATCTGCGAGACCGCGAGCGCCATCACCTCGTCCTGGGTGACGGTGTTGGGCAGCTCGCCGGCGAGGCGGCCACCCGACATGACGAGCACCCGGTCGGACATGCCGAGCACCTCGGGCAGTTCGCTGGAGACCATGAGGACGGCGCCGCCGGCGGCGGTGAGCTCGTTGATGATGTTGTAGATCTCCACCTTGGCGCCGACGTCGACGCCGCGGGTGGGCTCGTCGAGAAGCAGCACCCGGGAGCCGGCGAGGACCCAGCGGCCGAAGACGGCCTTCTGCTGGTTGCCGCCGGAGAGGTTGCGGATCTCCTGGTCGAGGCCCGCCATCCGGATGCGCAGTTTCTCGGCGACCTCCGCGGAGCGGCGCTTCTGCCCGCTGCGGTCGGCGAGGCCGAACTTCGCGGTGGAGCGGAGGGTGGCCAGGCCGAGGTTCTCCTCGACGCTGGCCCCGAGCACCAGGCCCTGGGCCTTGCGGTCCTCGGGCACGTGGCCGACGCCGCGGCGGATGGCCTCGGCGATGTCGTTGTGCCGCAGGTCCTTCCCCTCGATGCGGACGGTGCCGGAGTCGATGGGGTCGGCACCCGCGATGGCGCGCACCACCTCGGTGCGACCGGCGCCGACCAGCCCGGCGACACCGACGACCTCACCGGCGCGGACCTGGAAGGAGACATCCTGGAAGCGGCCGGCGGCGGTGAGGGAGTCGACGTCGAGAAGCACGTCCCCGACCTCGGGGACCACGCGGGGGAACTGGTCGTCGATGTCGCGGCCGACCATGAGGCGGACGAGTTCCTCCTCGGGGGTGTCGGCGGGGACCTCGGCGACGAACTCGCCGTCGCGCAGGACCGAGACGGTGTCGGCGATGCGTGCGATCTCGTCGAGGTGGTGGGAGATGAAGACCATGCCCACCCCCTTGGCCTTGAGGTCGTCGACGACGCTGAACAGCTGGTCGATCTCGTGGCCGGTGAGGGCCGCGGTGGGCTCGTCGAGGATGAGCATGCGGGCGTCCATGGACAGCGCCTTGGCGATCTCCACGAGCTGCTGCCGCGCGATACCGAGTTCCCCGACCGGGGTGTCCAGGTCGACGTTGACGCCGATGATGTCGAGCGCGGCCTGCGCGCGGCGGCGCAGCTCCCGGTAGTTGACCAGGCCGAACTTCTCGGGGGTGCGGCCCAGCATGACGTTCTCAGCGACGGACATGGTGGGCACCAGGTTGAGTTCCTGGTGGATGGTGGCGATGCCGAGGGCCTCGGCCGCCTTCGTGGTGGGCAGGGTCGTGGGCTGTCCGTCGACGATGATCGTGCCGGAGTCGGGCTGGTAGACGCCCGACATCATCTTGATCAGCGTGGACTTGCCCGCGCCGTTCTCCCCGAGCAGGGCCGTGACCTTGCCCGGGTACACGGAGACGCTGACCTGGTC
>DGYFI06203__coassemble_1307_pt1 | contig 21481 bp, 18 predicted proteins | sample DGYFI06203__metabat2_high_PE_041 | metagenome-assembled genome bin DGYFI06203 | reverse complement strand
CGGGTCGATGTGCGTGTACTTCGAGTTGTTGAACACGCGGAAGAAGCGGTCCAGGCGGACATCGACGCTCGACGGCTGGACGTTCCCGGGCTCATAGGGCTCGATGCCCAGGGAGCCGGAGTCGATGGCGGCACGGATGTCACGGTCGGAGAGAAGCACGTTCCCGAGCATACCGACCAGCCGATTTCCCGGTGGCCCCCACCCCGGTGCTAGAGTTGATCCCGGTGCACTGAGCTGCACCGATGCCGGCGTAGTTTAGTGGTAGAACATCAGCTTCCCAAGCTGAGAGTGCGGGTTCGATTCCCGTCGCCGGCTCTCGTGTGAGGTGATCGCCGGTACGTAAGCCGTTCGTACCGGCGATCACCCTGTTCAGGTAGATCATCGTGCAGCAGTCAGTTTTTGCAGGCCGTTTCCGGGCCCTCCTGCACGATGATCTACCTCTTGATCTTCTCGACGGCCTTGCCCTTCGCGAGCTCGTCGACAAGCTTGTCGGCCCAGCGGATCTGCTGCATGAGCGGGTCCTCGATGTCCTCGACGCGCACGCCGCACACCACGCCCGTGATCTTGTCGACGTCCGGTGTCACCGCCGGCGCCTCCGCGAAGAAGGCACGCAGGTCACCGCCGAAATCCCGCAGCTCGGCGGGCGTGTAGCCGGTGAGCCAGCCGAGGACCTCGTCGAGCTCCTCGACGGTCCGGCCCTTCCGCTCCACCTTCTGCACGTAGAGGCGGTAGATGTCGGCCCAGGGATAGGCGAAGACCCGGGACATCTAGGCGCACCGCACTATCGGCTGGGGGTCGTAGCGGGTGGTCTGGGTCTCGCGGCTGATCTCGTTGCCGGCGAGGTCGCGGATGATCCGGGTGTCCGAGGTGGTGAAGCCGGGGATGCCGCCGGAGGGGATGCAGTCGTCGCCGGTCACGGTCTGCTCGCGCGGCTGGGTGGGCGCCCAGCGGCCGCCGTTGACGGACTCCACGGAGACGGTCTTCACGCCGGTGAGGCGGACGGTGACGTTGCCGCCGCCGACGGCGGTCTCGATGCGCACCGGGTACTGCGAGTTGTTGCGGAACTGCAGGTCGATGGCGCCCTCGAAGACGGTGGCCTCGCGGCCGGCCGGGTAGCGGGAGATGTAGTAGCTGTGCGCGGTGTGGGCGACGTCCTCCATGCCGGCGAAGTAGGCGGCGTTGTAGAGGGTGGTGGCGAACTGGCTGATGCCACCGCCGACGGCCTCACCGGCGCGACCGTTGATGATGATGCCGGACTCGACGTAGCCCTGGGCGGCACCGCGGGGGCCGGTGTAGCCGTTGAGGGAGAAGACGTCACCGGGGGCGACGATCGCGCCCTGCACGACGTTGGCCACGCGGGAGATGTTGACGCCCGAGGCGGCGGAGTAGCCGGAGGTGGTGAACTCGCCGACGATCTCGTCGAAGGTGGCGGTCTGGGCCATCTCGGTGGTGAAGGTGGCGGGGTCGTCCTCGTAGGTGGCCTCCCACTCGCGCTCGTCACCCGTGGCGAGGACGCGCTCGGGGAAGCCCTCCATGGTGGTCTCCCTGTCGAGCTTGACGCCGTCGACGCTGGGGGTGATCTGGCGGGAGCCGCCGGCGAAGCTGATGCGGGCGTTCTGCTTCTGGGCCTCGGTCTCGGAGAGGGTCTCGGCGAGGATGCCCTGGGCGGCCTCGGCGTTGATCTCGGTCTGGAGGGCACCGTCGACGGGCACGAAGGTGACCACCTCACCCATGCGGGCGGGCTCGATGACGCCGTTGACGTCGTCGCGGCCGCGGACGGTGAGGGGCCCGGCGACCGCGGCTGCGGCGTCGCCCTCGGCGGCGGCACGCACGACGTCGGAGTCGATGGCGGGCGGGGTGATGTCGGCGTCGACCTCGATGCCGGCGGGGTCGAGCCAGTCGGAGGTGACGCGCTCACGCAGCTGCGCGGCGTCGATCTGCTGGCCGTTGACGGGGTCGAGGACGTCGACGCGGCCGTCGACAAGCGCGACGGCACCGTCGGCGGGCTCGGCGGTGAGCTCAGCCTGGACGCGCTCGAGTTCGGGGGCCAGGGCGGCGTCGTCGACGCCGGAGACGATGTCCGCCTCCTGCCCGGAGCCGATGAGGCCCTCGAGGCGGAGGAAGGGGTTGAGCGGTTCCGTGCCGATCTGGGCGACGGTCTCCGCGAAGTCGATCGACAGCCCGGCGGCGGCCGGGACGAAGGTGGATTCGCGGTCGCCGCCGGTGACGGTGACGGGCTCGTCCACCTTGCCGCCGAGCTCCCGCTCCAGGACCGACTGCGCCTCCCCGGGGCTCATGCCGCCGATGTCGACGCCGCCGACGGTGGTGCCACGGGGGACATCGCCCTTGGTCAGGGCGTAATCCACTCCGTACACGATTCCGAAGAGCGCGAACAGGCCCACGACCGCCCCCAGGGCGATCCGGAGTCCCTTCCCGCCGCTGTCCTGGCTGTTTGACTCACTCACACTGGACACATTAGTGGCCCCACCTGTCTTTGCCTACTTTCCGGTCCCGAATCAAGTACCGGAATGCAGCAGCTGGAGCTGCACACGGTGGGCGGCCGCGTCGAGACGCGCGGCCGGGATCTCACCGTTTCCCACCGCCGCGTCGAGGGCGTCGATGGCCGCGACGAGCCCGCCGCCGGTGGAGAACAACGGCCGGTCGGCGCCCGCGCGGACCGCCGCGACGACGGCCTGGGGCAGTGAGTAGCGGTCGGTGATCGCGCGCATCCCGGTGAGGTCATCGGTGTAGACGACGCCGTCGAAGGGCTGCCCGCCGGGGTAGTCGCCGGAGCGCAGCAGCCCGTAGACCGCCGGGTCGAGGCTCGAGGGGGTGACGCCGTCGCCGAGGCCGGGCACCACCATGTGCCCGACCATCACCGCGGCATCCGCCTGCGGCAGTGCCACGGCGTAGGGCGGGAGGTCGTGGGCGATGACCTGCTCGACGGGCGGGGTGACGGCCAGCATGTGGTGCGTGTCGCCGCTCGCCTGCCCGTGGCCCGGGAAGTGCTTGAACACCGGGGTGACGTTCGCCGCCCGCAGGCCCCGGGCGAACGCCGCCCCGTACTCGCCCGCCACGACCGGGTCCGTGGAGAAGGCGCGGTCGCCGACGATCTCCAGGCCGCTGCCGTCGACGTCGAGCACCGGCGCGAAGTCCACCGTCACCCCGTGCCAGCGCAGCACGTTGCCCAGGTCGTGGGCGTAGGCCTCCACCTGCTCCGGGCTCATCGTCGCGGCCATCTCCCGCGGCGACATCCGCGCGCCGAGCACCCCGGCGTGGCGCTGCACGCGCCCGCCCTCGAAGTCGATGGACACGGAGAACGGCCGCCCGATCTCGCGGCGCAGGGCCACGATGTTGCGGCCCTCCGTGGTGAGCAGCTCCGGGTTCGCCCAGCTGGGGATGAAGATCCCGCCGACGCCCTGCTGCAGCTTCCACAGCGCGTCGTCGTAATTGTCCACACCGACGACCATGAGCGACGCGGCCTTCGCCCGCTGCTCCTCCGGCACGCGTTCCGCGGCGATCTCCTCCGGGGTGGGGGGCCTGCTTGTCGACGTCGTGGTCGTTTCGGTCTCCGTCACCGTCTCGGTGGTGGTGGTCGTCGTCTCCTCGACGGAATCGCCGGCCGCGCACGCCACCACACCCGACGCCAGGACACCGGCGGCGAGAATTGTCGAGACACAGCGGAGGAACGTCACGAGGCGCACCCTAACAGTCTGCCCGATAGAGTCGCAGCATGACTCCCGCCACCATGCTCATCGCCTTCGACGGATCCGAGGAGTCCCGGCGCGCCCTGGAGTACGCCGCCCGGCTGCTCACGCCCCGCCGGGTGGAGGTCCTCACCGCCTGGGAGCCCGTGCACCGCACGGCGGCCCGCGCGGTGAGCATCTCCGGCCTGCACCAGGCGGAGTGGGTGACGGACGCGGAGCAGGAGGACGCCGCCTACCAGCGCGCGCACGAGACCTGCCGGGAGGGCGTGGAACTGGCCGCCGACCTGGGGTTGAAGGCCCGCGCCCACCTCGTGGAGGCGGACACCACCGTGTGGTCGGCGATCTGTGAGGCGGCGCAGGAACTGGGCCCGGACGTCATCGTCACCGGGTCGCGCGGGGCGAGCGGCTGGAAGTCCCTGTGGCAGTCGTCGACGACGAGTGGCGTGTTGCACAACGCCGGCATCCCCGTGTTCGTTGTTCCGCCGCTGTCGGACGAGTAGACTGAATGGCCATGTCCTACTCTTCCGGATCCGTTGATCGTCGCTCCGTGAGCTCCGTGATCGCCAGTGCGGTCGTCGGTGTGGCTCTCGGCGTCGTGTCCGTGATCGGAATCGCCTCTTTCTCGGGGCAGGACACGGTGCCGCAGGGCAATGCCGTGCCCGCCGATGAGGCCCTGCTGGGTGGCCCGGAGTACGGCACCCGCGGCTAGTTGATGCATCTTCTCGGCTGGCTCCTCCTCGGGCTCGTCAGTTTCCTGCAGCAGCCCGGGCAGGTCGCCGCCGACACGAAGCACGATCTCACCGCCGACCCCCTCGGTTTCCTCACGCAGGCGACGCACGCCTGGACGGACACGTTCACGTTGGGACAGCTGCAGAATCAGGCCTACGGGTATCTTTTCCCGCACGGCGCGTTCTTCGTGCTCACGGACCCGTTGCCGGACTGGGTGGCGCAGCGCCTCTGGTGGTGGCTGGTCATGGGCGTGGGTTATTCGGGGTTCCTGCTGCTCCTGCGCCGCAGCCGCACGGGCACGCTCCCGTTCCAGGTGCTCGCGGCGTTCCTCTTCGCCCTGTCCCCGCGCACACTGACGACGTTGACGGCGATCTCCTCGGAGACGTGGCCGGTCATGCTCGCACCGTGGGTGATCGTGCCGTTCCTGGGCCGCCTCGGGGTGCGCGCGGTCGCGGCGGCGGTCATCCCGGTAGCGCTCATGGGCGCGGTCAACGCCACGGCGACCATCGCGGCGTGCCTGCCGGCGGGGCTCGTGCTGGTGTGGCGGATGCTGCGTCGCGACGCCCGCGCCGTCCCCACCACCCTCGGCTGGCTGGCGGGCTGCGCGGTGGTGAGCCTGTGGTGGATCGGCCCGCTGCTCATCCTCGGCCGCTACGCCCCGCCGTTCACGGATTTCATCGAGTCGAGCTTCGTCACCACCCGCTGGCTCAACCTCATCGAGATTCTCCGCGGCACGACCAGTTGGGCCCCGTTCGTCGACACCGAGCGCGAGGCGGGGTTCCTGCTCGTCAGCTCCCCGACGTTCGTGCTGCTCACGGCGGCCGTCGCGGCGCTGGGCATGTGGGGACTCACCCTGTCGTCCACCCCGCACCGCGGGCTGTGGGTGGGCATGCTGCTCGTCGGAGTCACCGTCCTCGGCGCCGCGCACGGCCCGCTGTCCGCCCAGTGGCTCGCGCTTCTCGACGGCCCCCTCGCCCCCTTCCGCAACCTCCACAAGTTCGACCCGCTCGTCCGTATCCCCCTGCTCGTCGGCGTGGCCGGGCTGGGCACGCACCTGCCGTTGCCGCGGACGCTGCACCCGGGGCGTCGGGAAGCGGCGGCCGCCCTGGTGCTGGTGGTGGGCGTCGCGGCCCTGGCCCCCGCCTGGTCGGGGCGCCTGCTGCCGCGCGGCACCTGGGACTATGTGCCCGGGTACTGGCAGGAGGCGACGAACATGCTCAACCGGGAGGCGGCGGGCACGCGCACGCTCATCGTCCCGGAGTCCTCCTTCGCCCGGCAGACGTGGGGCTGGACCCGCGACGAGCCCGCCCAACCGCTGCTCGACGTCCCCTGGGCCGTCCGCGACGCCGTCCCCCTCATCCCCGCCGAGGCGATCCGTGGCCTCGACGGTGTCATGGCCGTCCTCCACCACGACGCGGAGGCCGGGATGGATGCCCTGCGCCGCCTCGGCGTCGGTGCCGTCCTCCACCGGAAGGACCTCGAGTCCGGGCGCGAGCTCGACCTGCCGGGCGCGCAGCGCTTCGGCGACGTCGAGGTGCTCCTCCTCGATCCGACCGCCGACATGGCGCTGACCAGCGAGGACCCGGTCCGGGTGGCCGGCGGCGGCGAAATCCTCGCCGTCCTCGACATGCTCCACGGCCCCGGCCCGCGCCTGCTCGTCGACGCCGACGCCGAGGTCGTCACCGACACCCCCGCCCTCACCGTCCGCAACTACGGCTCCCTCACCGGCCCGGTGTCCGCGCCGCTGGCCGACCCCTCCGAGGGGGCGGACGTGCGCAACGCCGTCCCCGACTACCCCTCCGCCGGGCCGCTCACCCGCGTCGAGACGATCGGCGGGCAGGTGCGCGCCAGCTCCTCGGCCTCCGACGCCACCAGCTTCGGCGGGGCCGACCCGGCGCGCTCGCCCACTGCGGCCGTCGACGGCGAGGAGGACACCGCGTGGTGGCCCACCCCGGGCCCCGCGGAGGGCCAGTGGCTGGAACTCGTCCCGGACCGCCCGCTCACCGACCCGGAGCTCACCGTCACCGCCACGGAGGAGACGACGGTCGAGATCAACGGCGCCGCAGTCGAGCTGGGCGATGACCCCACCACGGTCACGCTCGACGGCACCCACGATGCCCTGCGCCTCACCCTCCGGGAATCCGTCGGCATCGCGGAGGTGGCCATCGCCGGGCACCCGCTCGAGCGCATCGTCACCGTCCCCGACACGTCCCCGGACGTGCGCCAGTTCCTCTTCCAGCGGATCACCCTCGACACCGGGCACCTCATCCGCGCGTTCACCGCGCCCCGCCCCCTGACCCTGCTTCTCGACGCCCCCGCCGACGTCCTCATCGACGGCACCCCCCACTCCCCCGGCGACGTCGTCGAGCTCGCGCCCGGCCGCCACACCCTGCGTACCGACGCCGCGTGGGTCACCCTCACCGAGGAGGGTTTCCACCCCTCCCCCGCCTGGGAGCCCACCGACGGCCGGATCGAGGCGAGCGGGGACGAGCGCTTCCTGCTCACCGGCCGCGCCGCGAACCCCGGGCTGCAGGCCACACTCGGGGAGACCGAGCTCCAACCGGTCACGCTCGACGCCGCCACCCAGGCCTTCCGCGTCCCCGCCGGGGCCTCCGGCGACGTCGAGATCACCTTCGGCCCCGACGCCGTCTACCGGCAGATCCTCCTCGGCGGCGGGATCCTCGCCCTGCTCGGCGTGCTCGCCGCCGGCGTGGTGCTGGCGGTGTCGAGGCGGCGGGAGGAGGAGCTGCGGGCGTCGGAAAGCTCCGGACTCGTGCTGCTCGCGGCGCTGAGCGCGGGACTCGTGGCCTCGTGGCCGGGGCTGCTCGCCGCGGCGGCCGCCCTGGCGGTGCGCCGGTTCACGCTCATCCCGCCGGGGCTGCTGGCGTTCACGCTCGTCGGCATCGCGGGGGCGTGGCTGGCGCGCGGCCCGTGGCCGGTGGGGGACTACGCCGGCGACTCCGGGGTCCTGGCGATCCTGCTCGTCGCGGCCCTCACCAGCCTCTTGCCCGGGTCCTCGAGGAAGACGAAGCTGGCCACCGCCACCGGCAGCGTCAGCCCCAGCGTCACCAGCAGCACGGGCCAGAACCCGCCGGAGAAGTAGTCGAGTCCCAGCAGCGGGAAGGCGAGCGAGAGCATCGCCACGTGCCACAGGAAGACGGAGTAGGACCAGCGGCCCAGGGCCTGCATCACCGGGTGGCGCAGCCACACCGCCCCCGGGGCCAGCGCCTCCGGCAGGACGATCGCCGCGGCGAACACCGTGCCCGCGAGGACGCGGCGGGCGAACTCGTCCGGCTCCGGGTGGGTCAGCCCCAGCGGCCCGTACCATTCCTGGCCCGCCACCCAGGCGGTGGCCAGCGCCACGAGCCACCACAGCCACCGCACCCGCAGGGCGCGGCGCACGAGGGCGGGTACCCGGCCCTCGACCTCAGCGGCGAGCATGCCCACCGCGAACCACGGGGCGTAGGCGGGCGGCCAGATCTGGCGGTTGACCTCGGAATCCACGACGAACGGCAGGTACGCCCAGCCGAGGGAGAGCACCGCCAGGCCGACGATGGCGAGGATCCTCCCCCGCCGCCCCAGCCGCCCGATGCTCAGGGCCAGCAGCGGCAACGCCAGGTAGAAACCCACCTCGACGCTCAGCGACCACAGGTGCGTCAACCCCGGGGCCAGGCCGTCGGCCCAGTACACCTGGGTGAGGGTGAGGTTCGCCAGGATCTGGTCCCCGCTCATCCGCGCCGCCTCGGGCAGCAGGAGGATGACCGCCACGACGCACCCCAGGTAGGCGGGGAGGATGCGGCCGGTGCGGTTGAGGAGGTACCGGGTGATCGTCGATAAGCGACGATCCGTGCGGTGACCCCGCCACAACAGGAACGCCGACAGGGCGAAGAAGACGGGCACGAAGAAGTCGAAGCGGGCCAGGACCGCGCCGACCGGCGTGGCCGGGTCGACGCCCGTCTGGAACGCCACGTGCGTGAGGATGACGCCGAACGCCGCGACCGCGCGCAGCCCTTCCAGCCCGGGGAGGTGCCGGGGTTTGTAGTATGTGGAGGAAACCGGAACGGCCTCCGCTGCCACCACCACGCGGATCACCTCCTTTTCCGGCGAGTCTAACGAAGAGGTCCCGACGACGTGTCCCAGAGCTTGTTCCGGCACCTGTGGCGCCGCAGATCGATCCAGCTGCTGCTCGTCGCCGCCCTGCTCTTCGTCATCGGCTCCGCCGTGCCGCCCGCCCTCATCAGCCTCATGCGCCCCCTGGCCGTCGGGCAGTCGCTCACCTTCACCACCCTCCCCAACGACACCGTCAGTCTGATGGCACCCGTCGACGGCTCCCAGGGCATCCCGCAGCCCAACCGGGACCGCCCCGAGTGCGCAGGCGGCGGCATGCCCGAGGTGCCCTACTCCTGCTTCGTGGTCACCCTGCCCTCGCACCAGACCACCGCGCTGACCACCAGCGAGGCCGCCGACGACAGCGAGGTCACCGTCGACGCCGTCATGCAGGTGCTCTTCGGGGAAACCGTCGCCACCGAGATGCACGACATCGTCGTCCTCGACGCCCGCTCCACCTACCCCGTCTCCGACCCGGTGAGCCAGATGAGCATCTCCGTGCCCAACCTGGCCAGCGGCATGGCCACGGACTACTTCGTCCGCGAGGGCCTGCAGTACTTCTTCCCGTTCCCCTCCTCCCGGCAGTCCTACCCGTGGTTCGACATGACCGCGCAGGAGGCGCTGCTGCTCGACTACGTCCGCGAGACCGAACGCCACGGGATGGAGACCTACGAGTTCCACCACCGTTTCCCCGACCTGGCGATGGACCGCAACTCCGCCCACGCCATCACCTTCAGCGCGGATGTCAACGCCACCCTCGACGAAATGGCCGCCGCCGACTTCGGTATCCCCCGCTACGCCGTCGACCGGCGCGTGTGGGTGGAGCCGGAATCCGGCACCATCGTCGACAGCCGCACGGAGATCCACCTCTTCTTCGCCGACGACTCCGCGGAGAGCACCACCCGCGCCTTCACCCCCTCCCCCGACTACACGATCTACCACACGGTCGCCGAGTGGGACGCCGCCACCATCGCCCAGCAGACGGAGGAGGCGGCCGCCGTCCTGTCCACCCTGCGCGCCCTGCAGGTGTTCGCCGTCGTGCTCAAGACGGCGGCGCTCATCGCCGTGCTGGCGGGCGTGGTGCTGCTGCTCCGCGAGCGTCGGGGCCGCTAGTGCCCGCGCTGTGGGCCGCGGTGCTCATCGGCGCCCTGCTGTGGCCGCTGCTGCTGCCGGGGGAACTGGCGCTGCGCGACATGGTGGTGCTCGACTCCCCCGCCCTGTCCGCCGGGGCGCTGGGCACCGGTGACCTGCCCGCCCGCAACGCCCCGCAGGACGGCCTGCTTGCCCTGCTCGGCGGGGTGCTGCCGGCCTCGTGGGTGGCGCGCGCGTTCCTGGTCGGCGGGGCGGTGGCCGGGGCGTACGGTGCCGTGCTCCTGGCCCGGCACCAGGGGGCCGGCCGCTTACCGACGCTCGCCGCCCTCACCCTCACCCTGTGGAACCCCTACACCGTGGAGCGCCTCCTGCAGGGCCACTGGTCGCTGGTCATCGCGGCCTGGCTGCTGCCGCTCATCGCCGCGCTGGGCCTGACCGGCCGCACCGGCTGGCAGTGGCTGGCCCTGTGGGCCGCGTCGCTCACCCCCACCGGCGCCCTGTTCGCTCTGCTCACCGGAGTGGCCACCGCGCGGCGCCGCCTGCCCACGCTGGCCTTCGCCCTCGCCTGCTGCCTGCCGTGGCTCATCCCGGGCCTGCTCGCCGGGGGCGGGGCGAGTGCCGCGTCCGTCGCCGCCTTCGCGCCGCGCGCCGAGGCCTGGGCCACCACCCCCGGTTCCCTCGTCGGTCTCGGCGGCATCTGGAACGCCGACGCCGTGCCCGCCTCCCGCGAACTCGGCTTCGCCCTCGTCGGCGTCGTGCTCTTCGCGGTACTGGCCACGCAGGCGCGCCGCGTGCCCGCCCCGCTGCTCGTCCTCGCCGGGGTGGGGCTCGGCGGGGCGGTCCTCGCCTGGCTGCTTCCCGACGCCCTCGCCTGGGCCACCGCCCACGTCCCCGGCGCCGGCCTGCTGCGCGACGCCTCCAAGCTCACCGCGCTGGCGCTGCCGGCCTACGTCGCGGCGGCGGCGTCGATACGCCGCTGGGCCGGGCTGGTCCTCGCCCTGGCCCTGCTGCAGGTCCCCGACGCCCCGCGCGCCCTCGCGCCGCTCGCACCCCAGGAGGTGGCGGTCGACCCGATGCTCGTGGAGCGCGTCGCCGGCCGCGATGTCCTGCTTGTCGACGAACCACCCCTCACCCGCCGCGCCGACGGCACCGTCATCATCAACCCCCTGCTCAAGGCCCTGCCCACCGTGGAGTCGGGGGCGCTCGTCGTCGACGGGGTGCTCGTGGATCCGCCGGCACCGCGCTGGACGGAGGCGATGGCCGCCTGGGAGGCCGGGGATCTCGGGCGGCTGGCGGACCTCGGGGTGGGGGTCGTCGTCGACGGCGAGGAGGCCACCGAGACCGGCGCCGGACCGCAGTCCCGCACCCTGGGCCTGTGGCTCCTGGCCGGGTGGCTGGCTATGCCGCTAATCGCGACAGCAGCGCTGCGAACCGCCCGCCGGTGAGCTCCCACGAGAACCCCTGCGCCCGGGTCCGGGCGGCGGCGCCGAGGCGGGCGGTGAGCTCCGGGGCGTCGAGAAGCCGGGTCGTGCAGACCGTGAGCTCCGCCGGCGTGTCCACCAGCAGGCCGGTCTCCCCGTCGACGATGGAATCCCGCAGGCCACCGGCAGACCGGTAACCGATCGTGGGCACCCCGTGCTGGGCGGCCTCCATGACCGCCAGGCCCCACCCCTCCTTCCGGGAGGGCATGAGGTGCACACTCGCGCGCGCCAGCAGGGCGTGCTTGTAGTCCTCCGTCACCTGCCCGTGGAAGACCACCCGGTCCTCCACCCCGCGCCGCCGGGCGTGCTCCCGCAGCTGATCATCCCACCAGCCCGAACCGATGACGTCGAGCACCAGCTCCCGGTCCCACAGCGCCGCCACCACGTCGATCGCGTGTTCCAGCTGCTTGTGCGGCACCAGACGACTGAGCGTCACCAGGTAGGAGGTGCCCTCCGCGCGACGCAGCTGCGGCACATCCTCCGGCACCGGATCCACCCCGTTGCCGATGATCTCGATGTCCTCCGCCGCGACTCCCAGCTCCACCAGCTCCCCGCGCGAGGACTCCGACACCGTCACATACGGCGCACCCCGGTACACCCGCGGCGCGACCCGCGACTCCAGGAACCACCCCACCCGCGACAGGAACGCCCCCGCCACCGGCCACTGCTCCCGGTGACAGTGGTGCGTGAGCAGCACCGTCGGGGCGTCCGACACCAGGCGCGCGAAGAACGGGATGCCGTTCTGGGTGTCCACCACCACGTCGATGTCGCCCAGGGTGCCGATCCCCATCCGCCCCAGCACGATCCCCACCCACGCCCGCGGGTACACCGTGAACTTCCCGCCCGACCGCGAGTACCGCACCCCGTTGCGGTGACTGCGCCGCGGCGCATCCGTGTGACCCGCCGTCCGGTAGACCACCTCATGCCCCTGCCGCGCCAGGTACTCCCCGACACGCTCCAGGTAGCGTTCCGAGCCCCCGCCCTGCGGGTGGGTCGAATCGCGCCAGCACAACAGAAGGATCTTCATCTTCCCGACTAGCCTACAGGGTGTGTTCCGCCGTACCCGCCGCCTCGCGACCCTCGCCCGCTCCTGGTCCCTGCTGCGCGCCATCCGCCACGAACAGGACGCCCCGGAGCTGTTCTACCGGCCCTTGGCCGAGGACACGGCCACGCTTCTCGACGCCCTCTCCCGCGACGCCACCGGCTCCGGCCTCACCGGCCGCGCGGTTCTCGACGTCGGCGGCGGCCCCGGCTACTTCGCCGCCGCTTTCGCCGCCCGCGACGCCCGGTACGTCCCCGTCGAGCCGTCGGTCGGCGAGATGGCGGCCGCCGGCATCTGCGTCCCCGGGTCCGTGCGCGGCGACGGCCAACACCTCCCCTTCCGCGACGCCTCCTTCGACCTCGTCTACTCCTCCAACGTCGCCGAACACGTCCCCTCCCCCTGGGCGATGGCGGAGGAGATGCTGCGCGTCACCCGCCCCGGGGGGCTCGTCGTGCTCAGCTACACCGTGTGGCTCGGGCCCTTCGGCGGGCACGAGACCGGCCTGTGGGAGCACTACGTCGGCGGGGAGTTCGCGCGGCGTCGATACGCGGCGAAGCACGGGCGGGAACCGAAGAACGTGTGGGGCGAGTCCCTGTTCGCCGTCTCCGCCGCCGAGGGGCTGCGGTGGGCGCGGGCGGCCGACGCCGAGCTGCTGCTCGCCTTCCCCCGCTACCACCCGGCGTGGGCGTGGTGGCTGGTGCGCGTGCCGGTGCTGCGCGAGTTCCTGGTGTCCAACCTCGTGGTGGTCCTGCGGAAACGGGAGATAGCCGGTACGTAGTGCGATTTCCGGGCCCGGAAACGGGCCTTACGTACCGGCTATCTACCCGCCCCGGTAGATCATCGTGCAGTAGTGCGTTTTTCCGGCCTGCACAATCTCACTACTGCACGACGATCTACCTGCGGCACAAAAAATCCCACCCCCCAGGGACCGGAGTCGACCTGGAGGGTGGAAGTCTCAGTGAGGCTTAGTTCTTGTTCGCCTCGATGCGCTCCTTGAGCTTGCCCAGCTGCTCGTGGACCTCGTTCGGGACGCGCGGGCCGAGGAAGGCGAGGTACTCCTCGTCGTCGGCGACGTCGCGGGCCCAGTCCTCGGCAGGCGCGGACAGAGCCTCCTTGACGTCCTCGATCGGGGTGTCGAGGCCGGTGAGGTCGAGGTCCTCGGCGCGGGCGGTCTGGCCCACGACGGTCTCCTCGGCGCCGACCTTGCCCTCGATGCGCTCGACGACCCACTTCAGGACGCGGGAGTTGTCGCCGAAGCCCGGCCACAGGAAGCGGCCGTCCTCGCCGCGGCGGAACCAGTTGACCAGGAAGATCTCCGGCATGCGGTCGCCGCCGTCCTTGCCCATGTCGATCCAGTGCTGCAGGTAGTCACCGGCGTTGTAGCCCATGAACGGCAGCATGGCCATCGGGTCGTGGCGCAGGGAGCCGACCTTCGCCTCAGCGGAGGCGGCGGTCTGGCCGGAGGCCAGGGTGGCGCCGATGAAGGTGCCGTGCTCCCAGTCGTAGGCCTGGGAGACCAGCGGGACGGTGTCGGCGCGGCGGCCACCGAAGAGGATGGCGTCGATCTTGACACCCTTCGGGTCGTTGAACTCCGGTGCGGCGACCGGGCACTGCTCGATGGCGACGCAGTAGCGGGAGTTCGGGTGTGCGGCGTTGGTGCCGGACTCCGGGGTCCAGTCGTTGCCCAGCCAGTCGATGAGGTGCTCCGGCTTCTCGCCGTCCATGCCCTCCCACCAGATGTCGCCGTCGTCGGTGAGTGCGACGTTGGTGAACAGGGTGTTGCCCGGCTCCATGGTCTCCATGGCGATCGGGTTGGAGGCGTAGTTGGTGCCCGGGGCGACACCGAAGAAGCCGTTCTCCGGGTTGACGGCGTAGAGGCCGTCCTCGCGCAGCTTGAGCCATGCGATGTCGTCGCCGACGACCTCGGCGGTCCAGCCCTCGATGGTCGGGGTGATCATGGCGAGGTTGGTCTTACCGCAGGCGGACGGGAAGGCGGCGGCGATGTGGTAGCTCTTGCCCTCCGGGGAGTTGAGCTTGAGGATGAGCATGTGCTCGGCCATCCAGCCCTCTTCCTTGGCCATGACGGAGGCGATACGCAGGGCGTAGCACTTCTTGGCCAGGATGGCGTTGCCGCCGTAACCGGAGCCGTAGGACCAGATCTCCTTGGTCTCCGGGAACTGGGTGATGTACTTGGTGTCGTTGCACGGCCACGGCACGTCCTCCTCGCCCGGCTCCAGCGGAGCGCCGACGGAGTGGAGGGCGTGGACGAAGTCACCGTCGGTGCCGATCTTCTCGAGCGCCTCGGCGCCCATGCGCGTCATGATGCGCATGGAGAGGACGACGTAGGCGGAGTCGGTGAGCTGGACGCCCAGCTTGGGGTCCTCGTCGGTGATGGGGCCCATGCAGAACGGGACGACGTACATGGTGCGGCCCTTCATGGCGCCGCGGTAGACCTCGGTCATCTCCTTCTTCATCTCGGCCGGGTCCGCCCAGTTGTTGGTCGGGCCGGCGTCCTCCTCCTTCTCGGAGCAGATGAAGGTGCGGGACTCGACGCGGGCGACATCGTCCGGGTTGGAGCGGGCGAGGAAGCTGTTGGGGCGCTTCTCCTCGTTCAGCTTGATGAGGGTGCCTGCCTCAACCAGTTCCGCGGTGAGGCGGTCCCACTCCTCCTGGGAGCCGTCGGCGAAGACAACCTTCTCCGGCTGGAACAGCTCCACTGCCTCTGCGATCCAGGAGAGGAGCTTCTCGTTATCGGTCGGGGCCGGGCCGACGAGGCCCTTGATCTCGGTGGTCATATGTTCTCCTGACGTTTGCGTCACTCGGCAGAGTTTCCTCTTTACAGGTTATCCATTAAAACGCGGTTGCGGCGGGCTCACCGGCTAAGCGAGAAGTGTCACATGTCATAACCGGTCGGTTTATCCGTGTTCGATCCGGTGCCACCCGGCTTTTTCCAGGGTTTTCCCGGGCCCATCCGCCACCTTTTCGGGGGTGGTTTCGGGGTTCAAACCCCACGACAGGGGTTCCTCGGCAGGCGTTCTAACGGGGTCAGGGACGGCCAGCCCCCAGGCTGCGCGGTGGGGATCGGCGGTGAAGACGTCGAAGCCGCCGTCGGCGTGCAGGGAGGAGATGTGGTCGACGACACCGTCGCCGTCGAGGTCGGCGTAGACGGTGGTTCCCCCGGCGTCGGCGAGGGTGACGGATTCACCGGGTCCGCCCTCCAGGTGGAACTGGTCATCACCGAGGTCGAGTCGCAGGTCCCCGATTCCGTCGAGGCCGTCCAGTCCGTGCAGCATCACATCTCCTCCGATACCTGTCTGCGTAGCCATGTGGCGGGGGCGTGGGGGCGGGCCCGCAGGCGGGCGTTCTCCTCGCGGAGCCACGCCCGCTCCGCTTCTCGACGCCCCGTCCACCACCGCATCCCGCCCACCGTCACCGCCGCCACGACGCCCACCGCCGGGGTGGTCTGGCCGGCGGCCAGCCCGGCGACCCCGCCGAGGGCGAGGGCCTGGGCGGCGACGTCCCAGAACACCGGTGGCCGCCCCGGGATGGTGGTGCGACGGCGCTCCAGCCGGTCGGCGGCGCGCAGCCACGTCCCGGGGCGGGCCGCAGGGACGGCGACGGGGCGGCGAAGGGCGAGATGGAGGGCGTCGACAAGCGTCTGTCCGGGGCGGACGACGGTGCCGGGGACGTCGGGCGGCAGGGGTGCGGTGGACACCAGGCGTCCGGCACGGCGGGCGGCGTCGCGCAGGGTGGCGTGGTCGGCGGCCCGCCAGCCCGCGTCCGGGGCGACCGCGAGCACGACGTCGACGTGCGGATCCCCGTCCACCACCTCCCAGCCCGGCAGGTCGACGGTGACCGGGGCCGGGCTGATGACGGCCACCCGCGGACGGACGGCCACGGCGACAGGCGGCCCCGCGATGGCGCGCAGCTCCCCGGCGACGTGCGGGTGCCGGGAGGCGAGGGCGCGGAGTTCGCCGGCGAGGAGGCGGAGGCGGGCGTCGATGAGCGGCAGGTCGGGGAGCTCACCGGGCAGCGCCGGGAGAACGAGGACGGCCTGCGGGCCGGCGGCGATGCGCGAGCGCAGGGCCGCGGTGAGCGGGCCCGGGTGGACGAGGAGCACGACGTCGACCCCCGGGGTGAGCACCGGCCACGCGACCGACACCTCACGGACCGGCCACGGCGGGAGCGGCACGGGTCCGTCGAGGGTGCAGGCACCGACGCGCGGCGGGCCCGTCAGCTCGAGCAGCACGCGGCGCAGCGCCAGGCCGACCGGGCAGCCGAAATCCCGCGCATGTGCCCAGTCGGCCGCGCGGATGAACATGTCCGGAGTCTCCACCGGCCCTCCCCCGAGTTGTTGCGCCCATGATCACCCGGGTCCACCCGCCGCGCAACCGGGGGCCGGAGAATTGAAGTTTGCCCATTGCAGGGGGAGAATATGAGGGATGTCTATTCCTGATTTTCCCCATGAGCAGCGACCCCTCGGCGACCTGCCGGCCGGCCGCCCCCTGCAGACCGATTTCGGTGACGACGGACGCGACTACCCGCGCCTGGGTTCCGTGAGCTTCCGCCGCGGCACCCTCACCGACAACCAGGAGAAACTGTGGGAGGACAACTGGCCCCGCCTGGGCCGCGTCCTCGCCGACGAGCGCATTAACCTGGAGGAATGGTTCGGCCGCTCCGACGCGCCGACCATCCTGGAGATCGGCTCCGGCACCGGCACCTCCACCGCCGCGATGGCACCGCTGGAGGCCGACACCAACATCATCGCCGTCGAGTTGTACAAGCCCGGCCTGGCGAAGCTGCTGGGCGCGGTGGTCCGCGGAGGTATCGACAACATCCGCATGGTGCGCGGCGACGGCGTCGAGGTGCTGGCCCGCATGCTGCCGGAGGCCTCCCTCGACGGGGTGCGGATCTTCTTCCCGGACCCGTGGCCGAAGGCGCGCCACCACAAGCGCCGCATTATCCAGACGGGCACGCTGCACCTCATCGCCACCCGCCTCAAGCCGGGCGGCGTCCTCCACGTGGCCACCGACCACGCCGGCTACGCCGAGTGGATCAACGAGCTCGTCGACGCCGAGCCGCTCCTGGAGTTCCGGGGCTGGCCGTGGCCGGAGTGCCCGCAGCTGGTGGACCGTCAGGTCATCACCAAGTTCGAGGGCAAGGGCCTGGACAAGGACCACACGATCACCGAGTTCCTGTGGCAGCGCACCGCCGATAATTCCTGATTTTCCCCGTAGAACCGAAAAGAGTCCCCCGTGAGCGACCTTCACGAATCCACCCACCACTACGGCGCCCAGGATGCGCCCGGGCCGGAGAACCTCCTCCTCGTCTGGGACGCCCCCAACCTGGACATGGGCCTGGGAGCCATCCTCGGTGGCCGCCCGACCGCCGCCTACCGCCCGCGTTTCGACGCCATCGGCCGCTGGCTGCTGGCCCGCGCCGGCAAGCTGTCCCATGAGACGGGCAGCCGCGTCGAGGCCGAGGCCACCGTGTTCACCAACGTCACCCCCGGCGGCGCGGACGTCGTCCGCCCGTGGGTGGAGGCGCTGCGCAACGTCGGTTTCGCCGTGTTCGCCAAGCCGAAGACCGACGAGGTCTCCGACGTCGACCCGGACATGCTGGCGCACATCCGGCGTCGGCACGCGGAGGGCGTCCTGCGGGGCCTCGTCGTCGCCTCCGCGGACGGCCAGAACTTCAAGGAGACCATCGACGAGCTCATCGCCGAAGGTCTGCCCGTCACCGTCATCGGCTTCCACGAGCACGCCTCGTGGGCCGTGGCCTCCGAGACGATCGAGTTCGTCGATCTCGAGGAGATCCCCGGCGTGTTCCGTGAGCCGCTGCCGCGCATCAGCCTCGACCAGCTTCCCGACGAGGGCGCCTGGCTGCAGCCCTTCCGCCCGCTGTCGGCGTTGCTCGCCGGCCGCAACCACTAGGAGGAGCCGCCCATGTTCGAGAAGTGGGGACATTTCTCCTACCGGCACCGCCGCCTGGTGCCCCTCATCGTCATCGCCGCGATCCTGGCGGTGTACGCGATCTTCGGCACCCAGCTGGGCAACCGCATGAGCCAGGAGGGCTGGGACGATCCGGGTTCCAGCTCCACGGCCGCCGCCCACATCGAGCAGGACGTCTTCGGCCGCGACAACTCCGGTGACGTCATCCTGCTCTTCGAGTCACCGGACGGGCGCTCCCTCAATGACCCGGTGACCTTCGGGGCCGTCGCCTCGCACCTCGAGTCGCTCAAGACCGAGCACCCGGATGAGATCGCGCACGTCACCAGCTACTTCGACACCCGCAACGCGCAGCTCATCAACGAGGAGGGGACCCGCGCCTTCGCCGCCATCGGCCTGCGCGGCGACGGCGAGCAGACGCTCAAGGACTTCCGCGCCATCGAGGACTCGCTCGTCGCCGAGGACCTGCCCGTGGAGACGCGCGTCGCCGGGGCCACCGCCGTGGCCGACTCCCTCGACGACGGCATGGCCGGGGACATCGTCCGCGCCGAGGTCATCGCCCTGCCGGTGGTGGCCGTCCTGCTGCTCTTCGTCTTCGGTTCCGCCGTGGCGGCACTCATGCCGCTCATCGTGGGCATCCTCTCGATCGCCGGTTCCCTCGGCGTGCTCTCGATCCTCGCCGGCCTCACCCAGGTCAACGTGTTCGCCCAGTCCGTGGTGACCCTCCTGGGCCTGGGCCTGGCCATCGACTACGGCCTGTTCATGGTCTCCCGTTTCCGCGAGGAGCTGGACAAGGGCACCTCCGTCCCCGAGGCGGTGGGCACAACGACGGCCACCGCCGGCAAGACGGTGGTGTTCTCGGCGGCGATGGTCGCGGTGGCGCTGTCCGGTCTGCTGGTGTTCCCGCAGGCCTTCCTCAAGTCGGTGGCCTACGGCGCGATCTCCGCCGTCGGCCTGGCCGCCCTGCTGTCGGTGACGGTGCTGCCCGCCCTGTTCGGCATGCTCGGCCACAACATCGACAAGTGGACCGTCCGCCGCACGAAGCGCACCGCCCGCCGCCTCGAGGACACCGTCTGGTTCCGTGTCCCCGGCTGGGCCATGAAGCACGCCAAGCTGGTCACCATCGGTGTCGCGGGTCTGCTCATTGCGCTCACCCTGCCGCTGGCGGGCGTGAAGTTCGGCGGCATCAACGAGACCTACCTGCCGCCCAGCAACGACGTCCGCGTGGCCCAGGACGACTTCAACGACACCTTCCCCGCCTTCCGCACCGAGCCGGTGAAGCTGGTGGTCACCGACGCCACCGAGCAGCAGCTGGTCGACGTCTTCGTCCAGCTCCGCGACATCGACGGCCTCAGCTCCCAGTTCACCCCGGACCACGGCACGGTCGACGGCACGACGGTGCTCTCCGCGGGTATCGAGGACCGTGACCTCAACTCGTCCGTCGTCGACCAACTCCGGGCCCTCGACGTGCCCGAGGGTGTCAACGTCTACATCGGCGGCACCCCGGCGATGGAGATTGAGTCCATCGAGGCCCTCATGGAGAAGCTGCCGTGGATGGCGCTGTACATCGTGGTGGCCACGTTCATCCTCATGGCGCTGGTCTTCGGCTCACTCATCCTGCCGGCGAAGGCGATCATCATGACCGTCCTCGGCCTCGGCGCGACCCTGGGCATCCTCACCGCCATGTTCGTCGGCGGCGTCGGCGCGGATCTGTTCCACTTCACGCCGGGCCCGCTCATGTCGCCGGTGCTCGTGCTTATCGTGGCGATCGTCTACGGCCTGTCGACGGACTACGAGGTCTTCCTCGTCTCCCGCATGGTGGAGGCCCGCGACCGCGGCAGATCCACGGACGACGCCATCCGCTACGGCACGGCGCAGACCGGTTCCATCATCACGGCGGCGGCGCTCATCATGATCGTCGTGGCCGGTGCGTTCGGTTTCTCCGAGATCGTCATGATGAAGTACATCGCCTTCGGCATGATCTTCGCCCTGGCCATCGACGCGACCATCATCCGCATGATGCTCGTCCCCGCCGTCATGCACCTGCTGCGCGAGGACAACTGGTGGGCGCCGCGCTTCATCAAGCGCGCCTACGAGAAGATGGGCCACAGCGAACAGCTGCCACCCGTCCCGGCCCCCGCCCCGACTCCGGCGACCCCGGAACCGGAGGCGGACGTCGAGAAGCAGGACGATGAGCCGCTCGAGGGTGAGCTGCTCATCGACGAGGCCGTCGTCGTCGACCATGACGAGGCCGCCCGCGGCGGGCGCACCACGGCGGAGGATGAGGAGCTAATCCCGTTCGCCGAGCTCATGGCCCGCCTCGAGGCCGACCGGAGCGGCCCCCGCAAGCTGGGTCGCTGACGTGTGGCGCTGGGTGCGGTGGCTCGCACCGCTGGTCGTCCTCGTCGTCCTGGGCCTGGCCTTCCGGGACCAGATGCCGTTCATCGGTGACGGCGTGCGCCGCCTGCGCGACGCCTCCCCGTGGGGGGTGGCCGCCGCGGTGCTCGCCGCCACCGCGTCGATCGTGGCGATGGCGGAGGTCATGCGTCTGCTTCTCGACGCCGGCGGCACCCGCGCCCGCCTCCGCGACACCACCGCCATCACCCTGGCCTCCAACTCCTGGTCGACGTCCCTGCCGGGCGGTCCGGCGTTCTCAGCGGTGCTCACCTACCGGGTGCAGCGCTCCTGGGGGGCGAGCCGCCTGCTGTGCGGCTGGTTCTTCGTGCTCAGCTCCGCGGTGTCGACGATGTGGCTGGTGGTCATCGGCGTGGCCGGCGTGTTCTTCCTCGGCGCCGACGTCAACGTGTGGTCGCTGCTGCTCACCCTGCTGGTGATGACCGGCCTGTCGTGGGCGGTGTGGTGGGCGGCCAACCACCCCGCGACCCTCGAGCGGTGGGCCCGGGCGCTGCTGCCGCGGGTCAACCGGGTGCTGCGCCGCGCCCCGGACTCCGGGCTCGAGGGCGCGGTGACGCAGATCCACCAGCTGGAATCCGTACGTCTCAGCCGCGGTCGCTCCGCCCTGATCGCCGGGTGGTCGCTGCTCAACCGGGTCCTCGACGCGCTGACGCTGTTCCTCTGCGTGTGGGCGGTGACGGGGTCCGCCCCGGCGGTGGCGGCGATCCTGCTGGCCTACACGACGGCCAAGATCGCCGGCTCCGCGCAGGTCACCCCGGGCGGATTGGGCACGGTGGAGGTGGCGATCATCGGCACCCTCGTCGCGGCCGGAATGACGGCGGTCGACGCGACCGGCGCCGCGCTGGTCTACCGGCTGGTGTCCTTCGCCCTCGTCACGGCCGTCGGCTGGGTGATCTACTTCCTGTACTACGCGCGCCAGGGTGTCCGGGCCGGGGATTAGGCTGGCGGGCATGAACAGGT
>DGYFI06203__coassemble_1302_pt1 | contig 21700 bp, 20 predicted proteins | sample DGYFI06203__metabat2_high_PE_041 | metagenome-assembled genome bin DGYFI06203 | reverse complement strand
CGGCAGGACCAGGGAGACGGCCTTGGCTGCACCGGTGGAGGTCGGGACGATGTTGACGGCGGCGGCGCGCGCGCGGCGCAGGTCCTTGTGCGGGGCGTCGTGCAGACGCTGGTCACCGGTGTAGGCGTGGATGGTGGTCATCAGGCCGCGCTCGATGCCGAGCTTCTCGTCCAGGACCTTGGCCATCGGAGCCAGGCAGTTGGTGGTGCAGGACGCGGCGGAGATGACGGTGTGGTTCTCCGGGTCGTACTCGTCGTGGTTGACACCGTAGACGAAGGTGGCGTCCTCGTTCTTCGCCGGAGCGGAGATGATGACCTTCTTGGCGCCGGCGTCGATGTGGGCCTTGGCGGCCTCGGCGTCGGTGAAGAAGCCGGTGGACTCGATGACGATGTCCACGTTGTGGGCGGCCCAGTCGAGGTTCTTCGGGTCGCGCTCGGCGGAGACGGCGATCTTCTTGCCGTCGTAGGTGATGGAGTCATCGTCGAAGGAGACCTCGCCCGGGAGCTTGCCCAGGATGGAGTCGTACTTCAGCAGGGTCGACAAGGTCTTATTGTCGGTGAGGTCGTTGACCGCGACGATCTCGACAGCCTCGCTGCGCTCCAGGACGGCGCGGTAGAAGTTACGGCCGATGCGGCCGAAGCCGTTGATGCCTACGCGGATGGTCACAATAATCTCCTCGGGATTGAGTACACGTCTGGATGTGACCGCACTGTCCGTCATGATGACTGCGGATCACGGCCCATCACAGAGACAGTTTAGCGGCACTTTCTCCCGCTCGCAGGGGGGAATCAGACATGCTCGGACTTTCCGGGTGCCCCTGCTCCCCCGGCCACCCCACCTGTCCGGACTTTCTTGCCGAAACTCGTTGTCATCGGGCCCGACGCGGCCCCGGTGCGCCCCGCGAACCACCGCTCCGTGGCGGGCACCGGGGGAAGAAAATGTCCGGTCCACCCCCGAATGGAACAGCCCCCGCGCCTCAGGCCCCGTCGAGGATGTCGTCGGTGACGGCCTCGTTGGTGTCCGGGATACCCAGCTCCTCCGCCCGCTTGTCGGCCATGGACAGCAGACGGCGGATGCGACCGGCGACGGCGTCCTTCGTCATCTGCGGGTCGGCGAGGCGGCCCAGCTCCTCGAGGGAGGCCTGCCGGTGCTGCACGCGCAGCTGCCCGGCCTCGGCGAGGTGCTCCGGCACGTCGTCGCCGAGGATCTGCATGGCTCGCTCGACGCGGGCGGCGGCGGCGACGGCGGCCCGGGCGGAACGGCGCAGGTTCGCGTCGTCGAAGTTGGCCAGCCGGTTGGCGGTGGAGCGGACCTCGCGGCGCAGGCGCTTGTCCTCCCACTCGAGGCGGATCTGCTGCGCGCCCATGCGGGTGAGGAGCGCGCCGATGGCGTCCCCGTCGCGGATGATGACGCGGTCCGCGCCACGTGTCTCCCGGGTCTTGGCCGTGATGCCCAGGCGGCGGGCCGCACCGACGAGTGCCAGCGCCGCCTCCTGGCAGGGGCACGTCACCTCGAGCGCGGAGGAACGCCCCGGCTCGGTGAGGGTGCCCTGCGCGAGGAAGGCGCCGCGCCAGGCGGCCTCGTTGTCGGCGACGGTGCCGGAGATCACCTGCGGCGGCAGCCCGACCACCGGATGCCCGGAGCGGGTGACCAGGCCCAAGCGGCGGGCCAGGTCCTCGGTCCCCTCGGTGACCCGCAGCAGGTGCCGGGCGCTTTTCGACGCCCCGCCCGCGCTGATCGTGTGTTCGTGCACCTCGACGCCGTAGAGCTCGACGAGGGAGTCGGCGAGGCGGCGGGCGACGTCCGCGGAGTCCAGTTCGGCCTCGAGGACGAGGCGGCCGGCGATGATCTGCATCTGGCCGGAAAAGCGCAGCAGCGCCGCGGTCTCCGCGGCGCGCGCCGACTGGCGGGTCACCGCCACCCGCGTGAGTTCGTCCTTGACTCTTGCTGTCAACGCCACAGCCTCGACTGCCTTTCTCTCGTGCCCGACTTCGAAGGTCCGATCCAGTCTAGACTGCGTCGCGGAACAGCGACGTCAGGGCCGCCGACAGCTTCGACGGATCGTGGATGTTCGTCGCCCGTCCGTCGTCACCGATGGTGCGCAGGTCGGCGTACACCACCTCCGCGCCGAGACCGGCGGCGGCGCGGGCCACGAAGTCGCGTTCGGCGGTGGTGCGGATGGTGTCGGAGTCGACGAGCACCCGGTCGATGCGCAGGGACGGGGCGTGCTGGCTGAGCATGTGGATGTGCCGCTCGGAGGAGAAGCCGTGGGTCTCCCCCAGCTCGGCCGAGAGGTTGAGCACCACGACCTTGAGCGCCGCTGTGTCGTTGAGGGCCTCGACGATGCCGGGCACCAGCAGGTGCGGAATGACCGAGGAGAACCACGAGCCGGGGCCGAGCGTGACCAGGGTGGCGCTGCGGATGGCCTCCACCGCCACCGGGCTGGGCTCCGGCTGGTCCGGGATGAGGCGCACGCGACGGACGGTGCCGGGGGTGGTCGCGACGGCGACCTGTCCCCGGACCGGGCGGATGACGCGCGGGTCGTCGTCCAGTCCGGCGACCTCCGCCTCGATGTCCAGCGGCTGGTTGCACACGGGGACGACGCGGCCGTGGGAGCGGGTGAGCTCCGCGACCTTGTCCAGGGCGGCCTGGTCGCTGCCGAGCACGGTGGCCAGGCCGGCGATGAGCAGGTTGCCCACGGCATGCCCGGCGAGGGCACCCGTGCCGCCGAAGCGGTGCTGGAGGGTCTGGGCCCACAGCTGCCCGTCCGCGTCGTCGCGGGCCAGGGCGGCCAGCGCCATCCGCAGGTCTCCGGGCGGGATGATCTCCATCTCCCGACGCAGTCGGCCGGAGGAGCCGCCGTCATCGGCGACGGTGACCACGGCCGTGATCGAGGAGGGTTCGCTCAGGCGGGCAGCGACGAGGGTCTGATAGAGGCCGTGGCCGCCTCCCAGGGAGGTGATGTGCATGGGTGGTACTCCAGGGAGGGATCAGGTGGTGGCGATGTCGCGGTGCATGACGTTGACGTCGAGGTCACCGAGCTCGGACAGGCGGCGGCCGAGCTCCTCGGAGACGGCGACGGAACGGTGGTGCCCGCCGGTGCAGCCGACGGCGACGGTGATGAAGTTCTTGCCCTCGTGGCGGTAGCCGGCCAGCATCGACTCGAACATGGACACGAAGCGGTCGAGGAACTCACCCGCCCCCTCCTGGCTGAGCACGTAGTCGCTCACCGGCTCGTCCGTGCCGCGGAAGCCGCGGAGTTCGGGCACCCAGAAGGGGTTGGGCAGGAAGCGGACGTCGACCATGAGGTCGGCGTCGCGCGGCGCGCCGTTCTTGAAGCCGAAGGACTCGATGGTGACGTGCTGGCGGTTGTGGGCCATGGTGCCGAAGGAGGCCTCGATGGCACGACGGAGGTCATGCACCGACAGGCTCGAGGTGTCGATGATGATGTCCGCCATCTCCTTGATGGGGTTGGTGATCTCCCGCTCGCGGTCGATGCCCACCTGGAGGGTGTCGTCGTCCTGCAACGGGTGGGTGCGGCGGACGCTGTCGAAGCGGCGGATGAGCACGTCGTCGCGGGCGTCCATGAACAGCACCGTCGGGGACATGTCGCGCTCCCCCAGATCCTTGACGACGTCGGCCAGGGAACCGCCGAAGGCGCGGGTGCGTACGTCGGTGAGGAAGGCGACCTTCTCCACCGGCGGATCCTGCGCCAGCGACTGCTCGAGGAAGGGGGCGATGAGGGTGGGCGGCAGGTTCTGGGCCACGAAGAAACCCTTGTCCTCCAGCACCTTCGCCGCGGAACTGAGGCCTCCGCCGGACATGCCGGTGATGAGGACGGGGGGCGTCGAGAAGCGGGACGGCGCGGAGGGAGGCGGGGTCATGGGGCCATACTATCGCGGGTGCCGGGGTGGAGGTGGTCGAACACCGCCGCCGCCAGTTTCGGCCCGAAGCCCTTGACCTCGGCGATCTCCTCGAGGGTCGCGGCCTTGAGCTTCTTCACCGAGCCGAAGTGCCTGACCAGTTCGGTGCGGCGGGTGGCTCCGAGCCCGGGCACGCCGTCGAGTTCGGAGACCCGCATCCGCTTCGACCGCTGCTGGCGGTGGTAGGTGATGGCGAAGCGGTGGGCCTCGTCGCGGATCTGCTGCAGCAGGAACAGGCCCTGGGAGGAACGCGGGAGGATGAGCGGATCGGACTCGCCGGGCACCCAGATCTCCTCGAGGCGCTTGGCCAGGCCGATGAGGGTGACGTCGACGATACCGAGCTCGTCGAAGACCTTCTGGGCGGCATTGACCTGCGGGAGGCCACCGTCGACGATGAACAGGTTCGGCGGGTAGGCGAAGCGGCGGGCGTCGGTGGAGAACTCCTCCACCTTCTCGTCCTCGAAGGTCTGGGCCTCGGTCTCCTCGTCGGGGACGGCGAGTTTGTCCTGGTTGTGGCGCAGGAAGCGGCGGCGGGTGATCTCCGCGATGGAGGCGACGTCGTCGGAACGGCCGTCGCCGGCGGCCTCCTTCACCCGGTAGCGGCGGTAGTCGGACTTGCGCGGCAGGCCGTCCTCGAAGACGACGAGCGAGGCGACGACGTCGGTGCCCTGGATGTGGGAGATGTCGGTGCACTCGATGCGCAGCGGTGCCTCCTCGAGTCCGAGGACCTCCTGGATGTCCTGCAGCGCCGCCGAGCGGGCGGTGAGGTCGCCGACACGCTTGAGCTTGTGCTGGCGCAGCGCCTCCTGGGCGTTGCGCTCGACGGTCTCCATGAGCGCCCGCTTGTCGCCGCGCTGCGGGACGCGCAGGTCGACGGCGGACCCACGCAGCTCGGTGAGCAGGGTCTCCACCTCGGAGCACTCGTCGGGCAGGTGCTGGACGAGGATCTCACGCGGCACCACCGCCCCCGGTTTCGGGGGCTGCGTGGAGTACTGGTCGACGCCCCGCCGCTTGACCCGGGCGGCCTCGTCGGCGGCGTCGAGAAGCGCGCGTTCGACGGCGTCGGAGTAGAACTGGATGAGGAAGTCCTGCATCAGGGCCGCGAGGGGTTCCTCGGTGCGTTCGACGACCCAGCCACGCTGGCCGCGGATGCGTCCGCCGCGGACGTGGAAGATCTGGACGGCGGCCTCGAGTTCATCGGAGGCGACGGCGATGAGGTCGGCGTCGGTGGCGTCACCGAGGACGACGGCCTGCTGCTCCATCACCTTGTTGATCGCCCCGAGGTCGTCGCGCAGGCGGGCGGCGCGCTCGAACTCGAGGTCCTCGGCCGCCTGTTCCATCTCGCGGGTGAGCTGCCGGACGACCTTGTCGGTGTGGCCCGCCATGAAGGAGACGAACCCGTCGACGATCTCCCGGTGCTCCTCCGGGGTGACGCGGCCGACACACGGCGCAGAACACTTGTCGATGTAGCCGAGCAGGCAGGGCCGGCCCAGCTTCTCGTGGCGGTTGTACACGCCCTTGGAGCAGGTCCGCACGGGGAAGACGCGGGTGAGCAGGTCGAGGGTCTCGCGCACGGCCCAGGCATGGGAGTAGGGGCCGAAGTAGCGCACGCCGCGGCGTCGGGGGCCCCGGTAGAAGAAGGCGCGCGGGATCGTCTCCCCGGTGGAGACGGCCAGCAGCGGATAGGTCTTGTCGTCGCGGTACTTGACGTTGAAGCGGGGGTCGAAACGCTTGATCCACGTGTACTCCAGCTGCAGCGCCTCGACCTCGGAGGAGACCACCGTCCACTCGACGGAGGCAGCCGTGAACACCATCTGGCGGGTGCGCGGGTGGAGGCCCGTGACGTCCTGGAAGTAGTTCGACAGACGCGCCCGGAGGCTGTTGGCCTTGCCGACGTAGATGACGCGCCGATTCTCGTCGCGGAAACGGTAGACGCCCGGCTCCGTGGGGATGGTCCCCGGGGCCGGGCGGTACGTGGAGGGATCAGCCATGCTAGTCCTGCGGCATGTACTTGGCCTCGAGCTCACGGAACGTCGAGACGGCCTGGACCACGGCGGGCCCGTCGGAGGCCTGCATCGCCCACATGGGCACGTACTCGAACTCGGGCAGCTCCAGGCGGGCCATGCGTGCGCCCTGCGGGAAGAACAGGCCGTACGCCACGGACCACGGGTAGAAACGGGTGCCGATGATGTTGCGGATCTCCACCCCGTCCTCGTTGGCACGGACGCGCGGGCGGGTGAACGCCAGGTACGCGAGGACGGAGATGACCACGCCGACCAGGGGGAACGCCAACTGGTCGATGAAGGAGATCGACGCGCCGGTGAACTCGAGGTCGAGGAAGTAGCCCATGAAGATATGCACGGCCATGACCACGACGATGCAGATCCACGCCAGGCGCTTCAGCGACGGGGAACGCACTTCCAGCTCCCACGGCTTGGTGGAGGTCATCGCGTGCGGATCGAGGGCGGCGTAGTAGGCCAGCTCCTCGTCGCTGAGCTTCCGGGAGGTCTCGGGGGCGTTATTGTCACTCACGCTCAACAGTCTATCCCCCTCAGCCGCGCAGTCGACGCAGGGTGAGCGCGGCGTCGAGGGCCGCGACCATGGCCTCCGCGCCCTTGTCCTCGACGGACCCCTCGAAACCGGCGCGGTCAATGGCCTGCTGCTCGTCGTTCGTGGTGAGCACGCCGTTGCCGATCGGGGTGGATTCGTCGAGGGCGATGCGGGTCAGGCCCTCGGTGACGGAGTCGCAGACGTAGTCGAAGTGCGGGGTGCCGCCGCGGATGACACAACCCAGGGCGACGACGGCGTGGTGGGTGCGGGCGAACTGCTGGACGACGACGGGCAGCTCGAGCGCGCCCATGACGTGCGCCTCCGAGAGCTTCTCGACGCCCGCCTCCCGCGCCGCCGCCACCGCGTTGCGGCGCATCTGCTCGCAGATCTCGGTGTTCCAGCGGGCGGTGACCACCGCGACGCTCAGTCCGGAGGCGTCGAGGGTGTCCTCGAGGACCGGCAGACCTTCCTTACTCACTTCGTGTCTCCTTCGTGGGTGCGCTCCCAGGTGTCGACGGCGGGCAGGTCGTGGCCCATCCGGTCACGCTTGGTGCGCAGGTAGCGGATGTTGTCCTCGTTGGGCTCCACCGGGATGGACGTGCGGCCGGTGATGCCCACGCCGTAGCCCTCCAGCGCGGCGCACTTGGTGGGGTTGTTGGTGAGCAGCGAGAGCGTGTCGACGCCCAGATCCCGGAGGATCTGGCCGGCGGCAGAGTACTCGCGGGCGTCGGCGGGCAGGCCCTGCTCGAGGTTGGCGTCGACGGTGTCGAGGCCCAGGTCCTGCAGGCGGTAGGCCTCCAGCTTGGCCATGAGCCCGATGCCGCGCCCCTCGTGGCCGCGCAGGTAGATGATGACGCCCCGGCCGGCCTCCTGCACCATGCGCATCGACTCGTGCAGTTGGGGGCCGCAGTCGCAGCGGCGGGAGGCGAAGACGTCGCCGGTGAGGCATTCGGAGTGGACGCGCACGAGCACGTCCTCGCCGGTGACGTCGCCGACGGTGAGAGCCACGAATTCGGTGCCGTCGATGACGTGGCGGTAGCCGTACATGGCGAAGTCGCCGTACTCGGTGGGCATGCGCGTCTCGACGAGTCGCTCCACCTGGGACTCCGTGCGACGGCGGTGGTCGATGAGCTGCTCGATGGAGATCATCGTCAGGCCGTGGGTGTCGGCGAAGCGCCGCAGCTCCGGGCCGCGGGCCATGTCGGTGGGATCGTCCTCGGAGACGATCTCGCACAGTACACCGGCGGGGCGCAGACCGGCCATGCGGGCCAGGTCGACGGCGGCCTCGGTGTGACCGTCACGGGCCAGCACTCCCCCTTCGACGGCCCGCAGCGGGACGACGTGGCCGGGGCGGGTGAAGTCGTGGCGGGTGGTCGTCGGGTTGGCCAGGCGCTGGATGGTCTCGCAGCGGGAGGTCGCGGAGATGCCGGTGGTGCCGGTGTTCGCGTCGACGGTGACGGTGTAGGCGGTGTGGCGGGCGTCCTCGTTCTGGGCCACCATCGGCGGCAGGTCGAGGCGGTCGCAGTCCGCGTTGGTCAGCGGGGCGCAGATGTAGCCGGAGCTGTAGCGCACCATGAAGGCCACGAGCTCCGGGGTGGCCAGTTCGGCGGCGAAGATGAGGTCGCCCTCGTTCTCGCGGTCCTCATCGTCCACGACGACGACCATCTTGCCGGCGGCGATGTCGGCGATGGCGTTCTCGACGGTGTCGAGGCGCAGGCGGTCGTTGTCCACAGAATCGTCAGTCACGCCAGTAGACATTAGCGTTCCGGGGTGGCGGGCTGAGCGTCGGCCCTGCCGCCGAGCATCTTCTCGACGTACTTGGCCAGCACGTCGACCTCGATGTTGACCACCGAACCCTCGACGAGTTCGCCGTGGGTCGTCTCGGCCAGGGTCGTCGGGATGAGGGACACCTCGAAGTAGTCCTCCCCCACCGCGGAGACGGTCAGGGAGGTGCCGTTGACGGCGATGGAACCCTTTTCGACGACGTAGCGCGCCAGGGCCGCGTCAAGCGAGAAACGCAGCACGTCCCAGTGCTCGGAGGAGGTGCGGCTGAGGAGGCGCGAGGTGCCGTCGACGTGGCCCTGCATGATGTGTCCGCCGAGGCGCGCGCCCGCAGCCAGGGCCCGCTCGAGGTTGACGCGGGAGCCGACCTCCAGGTGCCCCAGGCCGGTGCGGTCGAGGGACTCCTGCATGACGTCGGCGGTGAACCACTCGTCCGTGTGCTCGACGACGGTGAGGCACACGCCGTTGACGGCGATGGAGTCACCGAAGGAGACGTCGCTGAGCACCTTCCCCGCGCCGATCGTCAGTCGGAGGGCGTCACCCTGCGGCTCGAGCTTGTCGACGCGGCCGATCTCCTCCACCAGTCCTGTGAACAACTGTTCAGTCCTTTCGGGTCATCTCTAGTAGCACGTCATCGCCCAGCCGGGTGATGCGCGGGGTGCCGAAACGCACGGCATCGGTGATGGTCAGGCCCACGGCCTCGGCGAGGACACCGCGGCCCTGTCCGAGCAGGGTCGGCGCGATGTACGCCTGGATGTGGTCGACCAGTCCGGCCTCGAGGAAGCCGGAGGCCAGCTGGGCCCCGCCCTCGACGAGGACGTCGCGGGCGCCTGTCTCCCACAACTGCCACAGGGCGTCGGGAATTCCCCGGTACTGCTCAAAACCGAGTCGGTGCAGGTTGGGGGCGTGGCCGGCGAGGGATCGTCCGCCGATGACCACGCGCCGGGGCTGGTTGGGCAGCTCCCGGTCGCCGTCGCGGGCGGTGAGCGAGGGGTTGTCGGCGATGGCGGTGCCGGTGCCGACGATGATGGCGTCGCGCTTCGTCCGGTCCCGGTGGACGTGCCGGCGGGCCGTCTCACCGGTGATCCACTGGCTCGACCCGTCGAGGGCGGCCGTGAAACCGTCCAGGGTCTGGGCGAACTTGAGGGTCACCGAGGGCCGGTTACGGTGGACCGACGTCAGCCACGGGATCAGCGCGTCCACCTCATGGTTGAGGCACTCGGCGTTGACGCCGTTCTCCCTCAGGAAGTCCGCACCGCCGGTGGCCACCGGATTGGGGTCCGGCTGGCAGTAGTAGACGGTGTCGATCCCGGCGTCGAGAAGCGCCTGCGAGCAGGGGCCGGTCCGGCCCTGGTGATGGCACGGCTCGAGGGTGACCACGGCCGTGCCGCCCGCGGCCCGCTCCCCCGCCTCACGCAGGGCCATGACCTCGGCGTGCGGGCCTCCAGCGGGCTGGGTCGCGCCCTGGCCGACGAGCTCGCCAGTGCGGTCGAGGATCGCAGCCCCGACCGGCGGGTTGGGGCTGGTGTGCCCGCGCACGCCCTCCCCGCGTCCGAGGGCGGCGGCGAGGGCGCGGCCGATGTCCTCCATGATCGTCGACCGTCCTAGACGGTGGCCAGACGGCGCAGGTTGTCGACGGCCTCCGCCGGGTCCTCCTTGCCGTACACGGCGGAACCCGCGACGTAGGCGTCGCAGCCGGCCTCGGCGGCCTGCGCGATGGTCTTCTCGGAAATGCCGCCATCGATCTCGATGAGGGTGGTCAGCCGGTTGTTGTCGATAGCCTCGCGCAGGGTGCGGACCTTCTCCAGCTGGTCCGGCATGAAGGACTGGCCGCCGAAACCCGGCTCGACGGACATGACGAGCACGAGATCGAAGAAACGCAGGTCCGCCAGGTAAGGCTCGATCGGGGTGCCCGGCTTGAGGGAGAACCCGGCCTTCACACCTTTCGACTTGATGTGCTTGGCCAGTGCGACGTGGTCGGCGGTGGCCTCGACGTGGAAGATGACGCAGTCCGCGCCGGCGTCGATGTAGTGGTCGACCCAGTCCTCCGGGTTCTCGATCATCAGGTGCACGTCTAGGTGCTGATCGGTGATCCGGTCCACCGTCTTCGTGATGTCCGGACCGAAGGAGAGATTCGGGACGAAGTGTCCGTCCATGATGTCCACGTGGATCCAGTCCGCGTTCGCCACGGCGCGGACCTCCTCGCCGAGCTTCGAGAAATCAGCCGCGAGAATGCTGGGTGCGATGATCGGAGATGCCATGGCAACGAGTGTACGCGGGTGGCGTGAGGGGGCGGAAAAGCCTGGTCAGCTGTCCCCGCTCGCCCTCCGCCGCCGCCGGCGCCGGACCACCGCCACCACGACGGCGATGACGATCCCGAGCACGACGAGCCACGGCAGCAGACCGACGAGCACGATGACCATCGTCTCCAGGGAGGTGAGGAAGGCCTGCCAGGACCGCTCGACCACGTTCGGCGGAAGGTAACCGTCGTCGTCGACGCTGAAGGTCACCGTGAGGGTCGACATGCCCACCTGGTCCTGCAGGTGGTCGAGCTGCGCGGTGAGCGAATCCAGCTCCCCCTGCCGCTGGGTGAGCATCTCCTCGGCGCGGAGCAGGTCCTCGACGGAGTCGGCCCCGGTCATGAGCTCGGTGAGCCGGTCGATGGACGTCTGCAGCGCGTCCCGACGGGCCTGGAGGTCGACGCGTTCCTGCGTGACGTCCGTGGCCTGCGTCGACTGGGCGACCACCTCCCCGAAATCCGACAGGGCGTCGACGACCGCCTCGTACCTCTCCGCCGGGACCCGCGCCGTCACCACCGCGCGCGGCTGGTCACCCCGCGTGCCGGTCTCGGAGAACTCGATCCGCCCGCCCTCCTCGCGGACGGCCGCGGCGAAATCCGCCGCCGCGGACTCCGGCTCCCCCGTCCGCACCGAGGCGGTGCCGGTGGTGATGACATCGTTGCTTATCGACGCCCCGTCCTCCCCCGCCGGCCCCGCAGGTTCCGCCTGCTCCGCCTGGATCGCCTGCCCGACGGCCCGCTCACCGGGGCCGACGTACGTCTCATCGAAGGAGTCGGAGCCGCAGGCGCTGACGAACAGCGCCAGCGCGACCGCGACGAGAACACTTCTGATCGCTTTCATGGCCCCACTCTATCGGGGAACCGCAGCCCGATGACGTTACCTGATGCGGGTGACACGGGGCGTCGGGAAGCGGGAGGTTATCCACAGGCCCGGCCGGAGAGCCGGGTTATCCACAGAAACCGTGAGACGCCCGAGCTGCGGGCGGCGAAAGGTGGTGGGCTGAGGGCATGACCTACCGGACACTGACCATGACCCTCACCGGGGCGGAACGCCCGTTTGTGCGCTCCCTGACCTTCCGCGACGACATGACGGGCGACGAGCTGCTCGACCGCCTGTGCCTCGCCCTCGGCCGCTACCCCACCCCGGACGCGCTGTTCCGGGCCGGCGACACCTACCACGCGCGCCACGCCTACCACTTCGACCATCCCGACCTCCACGACGAGATCATCACCGGGCCGCTGCCGGAGGAGCTGTACGGGATCGACTTCCTCCTCCACCGCACCGACGGCTGGATCTTCCGCCTCGACATCGTCGACGAGCATTCCCCTCACTGGGCGCGTGACGGTGAGCAGCCGCCGGTCATCCTCCGCGACACCACACCGCTGCTGCCCGGCCCGAAACTGCGCCTGCCCGAGTTCAACGCGCTGACCCTCGCCCACGACGACCGCCCGCTCCCGCCGGATCTCGAGCGGATGATCGTCGTCGACGCCCTCGAGGGGCTGCTGACCCCGGAGGTCGCCGATGTGGAGGCCGCGATGGAGCTCTACACCGTCCTCCGCGCGGAGGGCCGGCAGGCGGAGCTGGCCGCCCACCACCGCTTCCTCTCCGGGCTCCCCGACCGGGAGATTCTCTTCGACCTGCTGCGCCGGGCCACCTCCGACAAGCCCCCGCGGGTGACCAAGTCCGGGTACCTGCCGGTGGGGGTGGTCCGCGACCTCGTCGACACGTACCCCGCCCTCTACCCCGTCCCGCAGCGCAGGAACAGCCACTACGCCTACGGCCCGATCATCGGCACCGCCCGGGAGGCGACCACTCTCACCAGCGTGCTCGAGGTCGGCGCCGAGGCGGGCCTGCTCATCGTGGAACCGGGCGAGAGCCTCCGCGCCACGGACCTCGGTCGGACCCTGCTCACCGGGGACGGAGACACCTACCCGGACCTCCAGGCCCGCCTCCTCCGGGCCTGGATCGGCCGGCCCGTCGCGCAGGTCCCCACGGACCCGGGCGGTCGACGCCTGACCTTCCGCGAGTACCTCGACCGGCAGCGTCCGACGGACCGGGAGATCGACGCGGACACCTACGGCCGGGTGCAGGCCCAGCACCGCCGCCCGCGGCCGGCACCCCTGCCCGTGGAGCGGGACATCCCGTTCTGAACCCGGATGGGGCAAGATGTGAGGTCGCAGAAACTTTCTCCCCTCCCCGGAAGGACCGCCCCGCCGTGACCACCCCGCTCGTCCACACCGCCGACCACGCCGAGGGCCGGATCCGCGAGATCAAGCTGGACAACCACGCCAAGCGCAACAAACTCGATATCGCCATGTGCGACGCCATCGAGGAGGCCATGCTGGCCGCCGTGGAGGACGGGGCGCGGGTGGTGCTCCTCCACGGCGACGGCACCGTCTTCTCCGCGGGGGCCGATCTCTCCGGCGACGTCTACGCCGGCGGCTTCTACCCGCGCCTGCTGCAGATGCTGGGCACCATCCAGACCCTGCCCATCCCGGTCGTCGCCTGGATCAACGGCCCCGCCATCGGGGCCGGCACCCAGCTGTCCATGGCCTGTGACCTGCGCGTGGTCAACGACACCGCGCTGTTCCGCGTCCCCATCGTCGACGTGGCCATCGCGCTCGACGAGGTGACGATCCGCACCCTCGAGCACCTCGTCGGCGGGTCCGTGGCCCGCGCCATGCTCATCACCGGGGCGGCCCTGTCCGCCGAGGACGCCGTCCGCTCCGGCTACGCGGTGCAGGCCGGCGGCTTCGACGACGCCCTCGCCCTGGCCGAGCTCGTCGCGTCGAAGGCCCCGCTGACCCTGCGCCACCTCAAGTACGAGTTCGCCCACACCTCGCACTCCCCCTACACCGAGGAGCAGCGGCAGGAGGCGGCGGCCGTCGCCTGGCACTCCGCGGACGTCGCGGAGTCGCGTGCCGCCCGCGCCGAGAAGCGCACGCCGACGTTCACCGGCCGCTGACCCGATGTCGATGTCCCGTCGCGTCCTCCTCGGTGCCGCCCTCGTGGTGGCGCTTCTCGGGGCGCAGCGACCCGGAACAGTTCGGCGTCCGGGACCGCATCCCCACCACCCCGTCCACGTCATACACCCCGGCACCCACCGACGAGGTGGAGATCCTCTCCGCCCGCCCCGACTACCGGGAGCTGCGCCACCGCGTCGAGGACATGCGGGACCGCTACCGGGAGGAACCCGCCACCACCGACGAGGACTACCACCGGACCTTCCTCTACCTGCTCGCCGACCAGCTCGGGGCGATGCGCTTCGAGGCGAATCGGGGCGGCACCGCGCGCCAGCACGAGCGGACGCTGCGCGAACGGCGGGAGAAGATCGAGGAGCTGGAACGCCGCTACCTCAACAACGAGCCCCTGGGCAGCGGGATGCGCATCCACCGCCCGGACGGCACCGTCTTCGAGCACGACGGCCGCCCGCACACCGCGGGCTGACCGCCGGAAACTACTCCGCCTGCCCGGCCTTGCGCAGCACCGCGAAGAACATGGCGTCGGTGCCGTGGCGGTGGGGCCACATCTGCACGCTCCGGTGCGAACCGACGTCCTCCATCGGGGCCACGAGGCTGTGGGCGTCGAGTTCCTCGGCACCGAGCTCCGCGACCGCCCGGTCGACGATGGCCCGGGTCTCCCGCAGATCCGGCGAACACGTCGAATAGACGACGACACCCCCGGGCCGCACCAGTTCCAGGGCGGAGGCCAGCAGCTCGTACTGCAACGGCGCCAGGCCGGCGATGTCACCCTCGGCCTTGCGCCAGCGGGCCTCCGGGCGGCGCCGCAGGGCACCGAGGCCGGAGCAGGGGGCGTCGACGAGCACGCGGTCGTAGCCGGGGGTCAGCCCCGGGGAACGGCCGTCGGCCACGTGGACGGTGACGGGCAGGTCACGGGTGGTCTTCTCGACGAGCTTGGCGCGGTGCGGGGAGACCTCGACGGCGTCGACGTGGGCGGCGTCGATACGCGCGAGGGCGCCCATGAGCGCGGCCTTGCCGCCGGGGCCGGCACACAGGTCGAGCCAGCGGCCGCCGTCCGGCCCGTCGAGGGGGGCCTCGACGACGGCGCGGGCGATGAGCTGCGATCCCTCGTCCTGCACGGCGGCCAGCCCCTCACGGACGGGCTCGAGGTCACCGGGGTCGCCGGAGGCGAGGTGCACGGCATAGGGTGAGTAGGTGCCCTCCTCACCGCCGGTCATGAGCGCGAGCTCCTCCGCGGAGATCTCACCGGGGCGGGCGACGAGGTGGACTGTGGGGCGCTCGGAGTCGGCCCCGAGGGCCGCGTCGAGGTCGCCGAGGCCGAGGACCCGGGAGAACGACTGCGCGATCCACTCCGGGTGCGCGTTGCGGAACGCGGCGGCCGCGATCTCCCCGGGCGGGGTGAGCTTCTCGATCCACGCCGCGGGCTTCGTCCGCGAGATGGTGCGCATGATGCCGTTGGCGAAACCCTTGGCCTTCTCCTGCCCGGCCGCCTCCACCAGACGCACCGTCGTGTCGACCGCGGCGTGCGGCTCCACCCGCGTGTACAGCAGCTGGTAGGCGCCGAGGCGCAGCGCATCGAGCACCTCCGGGGCGATCTGGTCGAGCCCGCGGGAGGAGCACTCCGCGATGACCGCGTCGAGCACCCCGAGGGTGCGCAGCGTGCCGTAGGTGATCTCCGTGGTGAACGCCGCATCCCGGTCGGTGATGTTCCGCTCGCGCAACATGCGCGGCAGGATGAGGTTGGCGTAGGCGTCGTCCTCCCGGACACGGGTGAGCACGTCAAAGGCCAGCAGACGCGGCTTATCGACGCCCGCCGTGTTCCGCCGGGGCTTCTGCGACTTCTGGGGCTTCTGCACCCTCTGCTTCGGGGCCTGCTTCGCCGGCTCCTGTCGGTTGGACCTGGCGCGGGACCGGAATCCTCCGCTCATTCGAAGCTCACCTTCTCCCCTGCCTGGAGGGCCGCGTTGCCGCGGGCCCAGTCGGCGGCGTTCATCATCTTCTTGCCCGGCGGTTGCGCCTGCCCGAGGACGACCGCCCCGGTGCCGGTGCCGACGAGCACCTCGTTCTTGCGCACCTCGATCTCGCCGGGGGCCAGGTCGGCGTCGGCTCCGAGGGTGACGGGGCCGACCTTGACGCGGTCGTCGGCAAGCATCGTCCACGCGCCGGGCCCCGGGGTGTGCGCCCGGATGTGGCGGTCGACGGCGAAGTCGGGCTGCGACCAGTCGACGCGCGCGTCCTCGGTGGTGATCTTGGGGGCGTAGGTCGCCTCACCGGTCTGCGGCTGCGGGACCAGCGCCCCGGCCGCGAGGCCGTCCATGGTGGCGGTGAGCAGATCCGCACCGGAGTAGGCGAGGCGGGTGAGCAGGTCGTCGGCGGTGTCGGTGCCGCGGATCTCCTCGGTGACCGTGCCCAGGACCGGGCCGGTATCGAGGCCCTCCTCGATGCGGAAGGTGGCGGCACCGGTGATGTCGTCGCCCGCGCGGATGGCGGCCTGCACCGGAGCAGCACCCCGCCACGCCGGGAGCAGGGAGAAGTGCAGGTTGACCCAGCCGTGGGTGGGCAGGTCGAGCAGATCGGCGGGGATGAGGTTGCCGTAGGCGACGACCGGGATGGCGTCGGGGGCCAGCTCGGCGAGGCGGGCGCGGATGGCGGCGCCGTCCTCCGTGCCGTCCTTGAGCGTGGTCGGGGTGAGCACCTCGATGCCGTGCTCCTGCGCCAGGGCGCTCACGGGCGAGGGATGCAGGGTGCGGCCGCGGCCCCGACGGGCGTCGGGACGCGTGAGCACCGCGACGACCTCATGATCCGAGGCCAGCAGCCTCTCCAGGGCGACGACAGCGGGTTCCGGGGTACCGGCGAAAATCAGGCGCATGCCTCTCCTTTACTTGTTGAACCACTCGGAGGTACGGATGGTGGCCATCGCTTCCTTGCGCAGCTCCGGGGTGAGCCGCCGGAGGAAGAGCACGCCGTCCAGATGGTCGGTCTCGTGCTGGATGCAGCGGGCCATGAGCCCGGAGGCGACCATGGCGAGCGGATTACCGTCGACGTCGACGCCGGTGACGCGCACCGTCTCGTGGCGCTGCGTGTCGGCGGAGACGTCCGGGATGGACAAGCAGCCCTCCGGCCCCAGCTGCATCTCCTCGCCGACGGGCTCCCACACGGGGTTGATGATGTGGCCGCGCAGGCCGTCCTCGATGTGGCTGCAGTCGTAGACGAAGACGCGGCGGGTCAGGCCGATCTGGTTGGCGGCCAGGCCGACGCCGCCGGCCTCGTCCATCGTCTCGAGCATGTCCTCGACGAGGACACGCAGGGAATCATCGAACTCGGTGATCTCGTCCGACCGGGTCGTCAGGACGGGATCACCGAACAGGCGGATCTCGCGGAGTGTCATGGGGAACAGTCTACGTCCCCGTCATCAGCCGATATGGACGGGATCAACCTGGATCCGCAGCGGCAGGTCCTCCCGCCGCCCGGCCTTGGCCACCACCGCCGCCCGCAGGGAACGCCCCAGGCCGGAGCGGGGCCCCAGCGGGGCGCGCAGGAGGAGCCGCTGGGGCGGGCCGTGCTTCGCCTCGTCGTAGTCGCCGGGCAGGGTGACACCCGGGGGCAGGTCGACGGGCCCGAGGACCTCGACACCCGGGGGCAGGTCCGCGTGCTCCCGGAAGGCGTCGAGGGCGGCGTTCGCCCCGTCGACGGCGGCCATGTGGACGGCCGGGGGGAAGCCGACGTCCCGCCGCTGGGCGAGTTCCCGCGCCGCCGCGCCCACCATGTCCCAGCGGATGAAGGACTGCACCACCGGCAGACCCGGGTCGGCGACAACGACCACCTCCCCGCTCCGGAACGCGGGCGCGACGAGGGTGGCCACCGCCGCCCACTTCGCCAGGGTGTCCTCGGTGGCCCGCAGGTCCTGGCGCCCGAGCAGCGCCCACGTGTCGAGCAGCACGCCGGCCCCGTAGGTCGCCCGGGGTTCCGCACCGGGCGTGGCCACGACGAGGGCCTTCCCCTGCGGCACCGTGTCGAGCACCCGGTTCCCGCCCGAGGTGATCACCCGCACCCCCGGGAAGGCGCGGCCCAGCTCTTCGGCGGTGCGGTCGGCGCCGAGGACGACGGCGCGCAACTTCACCGAACCACATTCCCCGCAGCGGTGGCGGGCGTCGGGGGCGCCGCACCAGCGGCAGGTGGGCACGCCGGCGTCGGTGCCCGCGGGCAGGCCGAGCGGCCCGTTGCACTGCCGGCAGCGGGCGGGGGCGCGGCAGGAACCACAGGCCAGAGTGGGTACGTAGCCCTTGCGGGGCACCTGCACCAGGGCGGGTTCGCCGCGGTCGAGCGCCCCGCGCAACGCCTCGAAGGCGATCTTCGGCAGCCGCGCGGAGGCCGCCAGGGGGTCGCGTTCCAGCTCGAAGTCGGAGTCGCCGACGGCCCGGATGAGCGGCGCTTTCCGACGCACCGTCTCCCGCGCCGCCACCAGTCCGTGCGCCCATCCCGATTCGACGAGGAGCTGGGCCTCCGCCGAACGCGTGTGCCCGGCGAGGATGAGGGAGCAGCCCTCCTGGGCGCTGCGGGTGGTGAGCACCTCCCGCGCGTGGACGTAGGGGGCACGGGGGTCGACGAGGTTGTCGTCGCCGTCGTGGAGGATGACCGCCAGACGCAGGTCCTTCACCGGAGCGAACGCCGCCGAGCGCGTGCCGATGACCAGGCGTCCCTGCCCCGCCAGCACCGACAGGAATCGCCGGTAGCGGGCCTGCGGGCCCTGCGCCGCAGTGAGTACGGTGATCTGCTTGGCTCCCACCAGCTCCCGCAGCGCCGCCTCCAGCGTATCGACGTCCCGCTGGTCCGGCACCACGATGAGCGCCCCGCCGCCGTCGATGACCACCTTCACCGCCAGGGCGGCCAGGGCGTCGGCCCACGAATCCCCGGGCGCGATCTGCCACACCGCCCGCGCCGTCTGCCCGGCCAGCACCGCGTCGACGAAGGACTGCCCGTACTCGTAGGCGGCCCACGCCGACAGGTCCGGCTCCCCCGCCTCCCCCAGATCCTCCCACGGGACGGACACGTCGGCCTCCTCCGCGCGGGCGTGCCGGGACGGCACGGCCGCGCGGACGAGATCGGAACGATTGCCGGCATAGCGGTCGGCGAGGGCGTCGATAAGCGCGGCCGTCCGGGGCGGGTAGACGACATCCGGGGAGATGATCCGCTCGATCCAGCTGAGCTGCCCCTCATGATCCGTGTGCGCGACACGCTCCAGCAGCAGCGCGTCGACGAGGCGGCCGGCGAAGCGGATACGCACCCGCACGCCCGGCTGCGCGATGGCGTCGAGATCCGCGGGCACCCGGTAGTCGAAGGGACGGTCGAGGTGCGCCAGGCCCAGTAACGGCAGAACCCGCGCCACCGGCAGGTGCTCTGCGGGGACGCGGGGGGAGGCCATGCCGACCACTCTAGCCGTCGATCGCGGCCTTGAGCTGGTCCACCCGGTTGGTGCGCTCCCACGGCAGATCCAGGTCGAGGCGACCGAAATGACCGTAGGCGGCGGTCTGACGGTAGATCGGCTGCAGCAGGTCGAGCTCGCGGATGATCGCGGCCGGACGCAGGTCGAAGACCTCCTCGACGGCACCCTGGATGTCGGCGTCCGTCAGGCCCTGCGCGGCGGTGCCGAACGTCTCCACGTACAGGCCCACCGGCTTCGCGCGGCCGATGGCGTAGGCCACCTGGACCTCGACGCGCTCGGCCAGGCCGGCGGCGACGATGTTCTTCGCCACCCAGCGCATGGCGTACGCGGCGGAACGGTCCACCTTCGACGGATCCTTGCCGGAGAACGCGCCGCCGCCGTGGCGGGCCATGCCGCCGTACGTGTCGACGATGATCTTGCGGCCCGTCAGACCCGCATCACCCATCGGGCCACCGAGAATGAAGGACCCGGAGGGGTTGACGAGGAGGGTGAGCTCGTCGTCGACCATGTCGGTGATCCCCGCGTCGGCGACGACCCAGTCGAGGACGTGCTCGCGCAGCTGCTCCGCCAGCCACTCCTGGGACACGTCGCGGTCGTGCTGCGTGGAGATGACCACCGTGTCGAGGCGGACCGGTCGGTCCTGCTCGTCGTACGCGAACGTCACCTGGGTCTTGCCGTCCGGGCGCAGATGCGGGACGATGCCCTCCTTGCGCACCTGGGTGAGGCGGCGCGCGAGACGGTGCGCCAGCGCGATCGGCAGCGGCATGAACTCCGCGGTCTCGTTGCTGGCGTAACCGAACATGAGGCCCTGGTCGCCGGCGCCCGCGCGGTCGTCCTCGTCGATCTCCTCGCCCTCGAGGATGGAACGAACCTCGTGGGAGGTGTCCACGCCGTGGCCGATCTCCGGGGACTGCTCACCGATGGCGATGTTGACGCCGCAGGTCGTACCGTCGAAACCCACCTCGGAGGAGGTGAAACCGATGTCGACGAGGGTCTTGCGCACCAGCTGCGGGATCTCCACGTAACCGGAGGTGCGCACCTCACCGACCACGTGCACCTGGCCGGTGGTCACCAGCGTCTCCACGGCGACGCGCGCCGACGGATCCTGCTCGAGCATGGCGTCGAGAATCGTGTCGGAGATGGCGTCGCAGATCTTGTCCGGATGCCCCTCGGTGACGGACTCGCTGGTGAACAGACGGATGGTGGCGGGCTTGTCGAAGGCCACCTGCGTGGTGGCGGGATTCTCAGTCACGGGCTGATCCTTGTCGGCGTTAATCAATGATACGACCGCCCAATATAGACCAAGCTGTCTGTGTCGGTCAATTGCGCAGCTTATCGACGCCCGCCAGAATCCGCGCCGCCACCACATGCTTCGACCCGTCCGGAACCTCCTCGACACTGCCGTCCGCCCCGAGCAGCCACCCCTGATTCCGGGCCTGCCCGAACACCTTGCCCTCCCCCACCTCGTTCGCCATGAGCAGGTCACAGCCCTTGCGCCGCAGCTTCGCCTGCGCGAACTCGAGGGCGGAGGTGTCGGCGTCGCCCGTCTCGGCGGCGAACCCGACAATCGTCGTGCCGACCGGGACCGCGCCCTGCCGCCGCTGTTCGACGGTGGTGGCGAGAATGTCCGGATTCTCGACCAGCTCCACCGTCATCAGCGCCGCATCATCCTGGCCCTTCTTCATCTTCGCCCCCGCCTCGCTCACCGGGCGGAAATCGGCGACGGCCGCCGCCATGATGATGACATCCTGTTCGGGGGCCCGCTTCTCGACAACCGCCGCCATCTCCCGCGCACTCGTCACCCGGTGAATACGCGCCCCCGAAGGGGTCGGCAGATCATCGGTGGCACCGGCGACGATGGTGACCTCCGCGCCGCGGTGCGCCGCGATCTCCGCCAGGGCGAACCCCTGCCGCCCCGAAGAGCGGTTGCCCAGGAAACGCACCGGATCGAGGTTCTCCTGCGTGCCGCCCGCGGTGATGAGCACCTTCCGGCCCCGCCAGTCGGGCGTGAGGTCCGCCCCGTCGAGGACCGCGCGGACGAGCTCCGCGATCTGGTCCGGCTCCGGCAGGCGGCCAGGGCCGGTGTCCTTGCCGGTGAGACGTCCGTGGGCGGGTTCGAGGACGATGACGCCCCGCTCCCGCAGGGTGGCCACGTTCGCCTGGGTGGCCGGGTTCCACCACATCTCCGTGTGCATCGCCGGGACGACGATGACCGGGCACGTCGCCACGAGCACCGTCGCCGTGAGCAGGTCATCCGCCCGGCCGGCCACCAGGCGGGCCATGACGTCGGCGGTCGCGGGGGCGATGACGACGGCGTCCGCCTCCTGGCCGACGCGCACGTGCTGCACCTCGTCGACCGCGTCGAAGACGGTGGTGGACACCGGATGGCCGCTGAGGGCCTCGAAAGTGGCGGCCCCGACGAAATTGAGGGCGCTCGGGGTGGGCACGACGCGTACGTCATCCCCCGCCTCCTTGAGGACCCGCACCAGGTGACACGCCTTGTAGGCGGCGATTCCCCCGGACACTCCGACGACGATGCGACGCGGCTGATTCTCACTCATGGATCCGACTCTACGTCAAGGGCGGGGTTCGGCGGGACGGCCGTTTCTGTGGATGGTTGGGGGTTATCCACAGGCCGGGTTGGTTGCTTGTCGACGCCTGCGTGATTCCGGTTTAGTGTCCGGGGCATGACCACCGTTGCTGCGTTGCAGGCCCTGCGGG
>DGYFI06203__coassemble_1300_pt1 | contig 21731 bp, 18 predicted proteins | sample DGYFI06203__metabat2_high_PE_041 | metagenome-assembled genome bin DGYFI06203 | reverse complement strand
CGCCGAACCTGGTCCCCCGTTGATCACGCCACCGTGATTACCACCGAGCTGGTCCAGCCCCGACACCCCGGAAAAGCTGGCGTTGAGTGAGTTCAGTCGTGCCTTCTCAGCAACTCGAGTAGCTGCGCTGCCAATTGCCTCGAGTTCTTTGACTCCACTGATAACCGAGTCATGATCGATCTGGATTTCCATTGTTTTCCCCCAAGTATGTATTGATGACGTCCATCACAGACAATGAAGCGTTGCAGAAGTGCTGTCTGGTCTGAGTGCTCAACGTTTCGGTGTACATGACTACGACCCGCCCCCTGGACGTGTGGAAAGCTACGCTGCAGTCCTTCTCGAGATCTCCCGGCAGGGTGTGCAGATACATCCCGTACGGGATCTCCACATCGACCCCCTCGATAATCAACCCTTGCTCTTCGAGTCTGGATCGAGGGTTCCGGTCCCCCACCAGAGAGAACACCCCTGGGTAACGGCTTTCGTCGACCGCGGTGAATGAACACATCGCCGAGCGATTACCGTCGTAGAAGGGTTCCCCCACGCTCTCCCCCAACCCCGCCGCATCCAGCACCTCGGCCGGGATTTCGGTGCACGGGTCAAACACCTGGAAGTCCCCCTCGGGGTCGAACTCACCGAGTTCGAGGGCCTGAGTTGGCGGGGTGGTGAGGGTGGTTGACGGGGCGTCGATAAGCGGCTCAGTGGTGTCGGTGGTGTCGGTGGTGTCACCGCATGCGGTGAGCAGTGCGGCCCCGAGGACGCAGGGCAGGAGTCGGCGGGCGGGCATGGAGTCCCCTCTGGTGTGGTCGAAGGTGCGGAGGATTTCCGCACCCGACACACTTAGACTCCGAAAACGGCCGAAAGGTTCCCTCGGTGGGGAAGATTCTTTTCCGGCTCCCCTAGAAGTTGAGGTTGCCGTCCCAGATGACGTTGCCGACCTGCAGTTCGGCGTCCCACAGGTTGCCGGGGCTGACGGTGAAGGCGTAGCGCAGGTTGGTGGAGGCGCCGGGGCCCAGGGGGAGGTCCAGGCCGAGGGGGAGGACGGTGTCCTCGTTGGCGATGGGCTCGGCGTCGGTCATGCTGCCGCCGCCGGCGTTGTAGGTGAGAGTCGGCTGCGGAATGGCGTCGGGCGGGAGGGGCTCGTCGTTGAGATTGGTCACGAGCATGGTGATGACGCTGCCGCCGGTCTGGCCGGAGCGCACACCCTGGTAGGTCCATTCGACGCCCAGCCCGGGGTCCTCGGTGGATCCGCGGAGTGTCTCCGCCTCGATCGGGTCGATCGTGGTCGCCTGTGCCTCCGGGGTTTCGGAGGTGGTGACCACGATGCTCTCTTCGGCTGCCTCATCGGCGTCACCGCCGCAGGCGACGAGAAGAGCGGAGGATGCGAGGATCACCAGGGCGGGGCGGAGTCGGGACACGATTGCCTGCCTTTCGTACCGGCCTAAGATGTGCGGGGTAGCTCTCAGTCTAACCAGCGGCATCATCGTGTCGCGCGAGCAACCCGGGACGCATGTTCCGTCAACAAAAATAGATTTGGAGAACGTTGAACTCTCTCGCCCGCATCATCCGCAGTGCCTCGGCGCTGTGGCCGTACTACCTCGGTGTGGTGCTCATCTCCACTGCCGCGGCGGCTCTGGCCCTGGTCTCCCCGTTCATTCTGCGGGAGGCGACGGACACGATCGTCTCGGCGGTGCACGGGGATGTCCCCGTCGCGGATGTCACCCTGACGCTGTTGTGGCTGGCCGTCGCCCTGTTGGTCGCTGATCTGCTCAACACCGCCATGACGAATGTCGGCGGATACATCGGCGATGTCATGGCCATGCGCATGCGCCAGATCCTGTCGACGCGTTACTACGCGAAGCTGCTGGCGCTGCCGCAACGGTACTTCGACAATCAGGTGACCGGCACGGTCATCGCCCGGCTGGACCGTTCGATCACGTCGATCACGCAGTTCCTGCAGTCCTTCTCCAACAGTTTCTTCCCCATGCTCATCCAGGTGGTGGCGGTGCTGGCGATCACGGCCTGGTACTACTGGCCGCTGACGATCCTGCTGGCACTGCTGTTCCCGGTGTACATGTGGCTGACGACGCTGACATCGCGCCGCTGGCAGAAGCTGGAGGGGAAGAAGAACGAGCAGATCGACCTGGCGAACGGCCGTTTCGCGGAGGTCATCGGCCAGGTGAAGGTGGTGAAGTCCTTCGTCTCCGAGGTCCGCGAGCTCGACGACTTCGGCAGCCGCTACGGGAAGACGGTGGACATCACCCGCCCGCAGTCGCGCTGGTGGCACTCGATGGACACCGCCCGCGGGGCGGCGCTCAACCTCATCTTCTTCGGCATCTACCTGGTGCTGTTCTTCCGCACCCTGGGCGGCGAGTTCTCGCTGGGCGACATGGTCATGCTCATCCAGCTGGTGAACATGGCCAAGCAGCCGGTGCACATGATGAGCTGGATCGTCGATGCCGCGCAGCGCGCGATGGCCGGTTCCAAGGATTACTTCAAGGTGATGGAGGAGGAGTTCGAGCCGACCGCCAACGCGGAGCTCATCGCCGCCACCGAGGCCTCCGGCGTGCCGGTACTCGACCTCACCCCGGTGCCGCCCCTGCCGGCGGCCGCCCCGGTCATGCGTTTCGACGACGTCACCTTCGCCTACACCGAGGGCGATCCGGTGATCCGCAACGTGTCCTTCGAGGCCCGCGAAGGGGAGAAGATCGCGCTCGTCGGCGAGTCCGGCGGTGGCAAGTCCACGCTGGTCAACCTGCTGCTCGGCCTGTACCGGGTGGATGAGGGTCGCCTGCAGGTGTGCGGCCGCGACGTCCGCGACCTGTCCGCCGCGGAGCTGCGCGCCAGCGTCGGTGTCGTCTTCCAGGAGGCGGCCCTGTTCTCCGGGACGGTCCGCGAGAACATCGCCTACGGCCGTCCCGGCGCCACCGAAGAGGAGATCGTCGAGGTCGCCCGCCGCGCCAACGCGCACGACTTCATCATGCGTTTCCCGGACGGCTACGACACCGTCATCGGCGAGCGCGGCCTGCGCCTGTCCGGCGGCCAGAAGCAGCGCGTCGCCGTGGCGCGCGCCATGCTCAAGGACGCGCCGATCCTGCTTCTCGACGAAGCGACGTCCGCCCTCGACACCAAGGCCGAGCGCGCCGTCCAGGCGGGTCTCGACGAACTGATGAAGGACCGCACGACGCTCATCATCGCGCACCGTCTGTCGACGATCGCGAACGTGGACACCATCGTCACCCTCCGGGAGGGCGAGGTCGACGAAATAGGTTCACCGGACGAGCTGGCCTCCTCCGGCGGCATCTACGCCGAACTCCTGCAGCTCACGGCGTCGTCCTCCGCGGCCGACCGGGCCCGCCTGAAGAAGTACGGGCTGGTCGTCGATGGCCACGAGGAGGAGGAAGAGGACTAACCTGTCTGGCATGCAGTTCCCCACCCTCGACCAGCTCAAGGACCGTCGCACCCGCAAGTGGACGGTCTACGACGATGACGTCCTGCCCCTGTGGATCGCGGAGAGCGACTTCTTCACCTGCCCGCCCGTGAAGCAGGCGATCGCCGACGCCATCGACCGGGAATCCTTCGGGTACACCCCGGCGATCTCCGACCTGCCGGACGCGGTGTCGGACTTCTACGCCGAGCGCTACGGCTGGCGCCCGGACCCGGCGATGGTCGTCGCGGTGCCCGATGTGGTGCGCGGCCTGGCCCTGGCCATCGAGTACATGACCCGCCCCGACTCGGGCGTCATCGTGCCGGTGCCGGCCTACCCGCCGTTCCTCGAGCTGCCGGAGGCCACCCGCCGGAGGATGCACCACATCGACGCGTACGACGGCATCGACCTCGGCGACGTCGAGAAGCAGTTCGCGGAGGGGGCCGGATCGATCCTGCTGTGCGCCCCGAACAACCCGCTGGGTTACACGCTCGACGCCCAGTTCCTGGAGCAGCTGTGCGACCTGGCCCAGCGTTACGACGCCCGCGTCCTCGTCGATGAGATCCACGCCCCGCTCGTCTACGACGGTGCCCACGTGTGCGCGGCGGGCATCAACCCCGACGTGTGCATCACCGTCACCGCCACCTCCAAGGCGTGGAACATCGCGGGACTGAAGTGCGCGCAGATGATCTTCTCCAACCCCGCCGACCTGGACACGTGGAAGAAGATGACGGGCGTGGCCAAGGACGGCACCTCCACCCTGGGCATCTGGGCGGCCATCGCCTGCTACCGCGAGGGCGGGGACTTCCTCGACGAGCAGGTCGCCTACCTCAAATCCAACCGCGACTGGCTGGTCGCGGAACTGCCGAAGCGCATCCCGGGGCTGAAGGTGAGCAACCCGGAGGCGACGTACCTCATGTGGCTGGACTTCTCGGGGACGGCGATCGGTGATCACGAGCGTCCGGCGATCTGGCTGCGGGAGCATGCGAAGGTGGCGTTCAACGACGGGCTGCACTTCGGCCCCGGTGGTCTGCACCACGCGCGGCTCAACTTCGCCACGTCGCGGGAGATCCTGGAGGAGGCGGTCGCACGGATGGAGTCTGCACTCTCCCTGTGATTTCCCTACCCTGGATTGCATGACCGAAGAGCGATACGACGATCCCCCCGTCTCGACGACCGGCCCCCACGGCCCCGGGCTCTCCATGGGTCCCCTGGGTGAGGGACCGGAACCGGACAAGACCCCGGCGCGCCCGAAGACCGACGCCGAGGGTTATCTCGTCGAGCCGGGGTCCGAGGAGTTCGAGACCCCGACCCCGGCTCCCGGTGACGCCCCCTGGGAGCGCCCGGAACCCGAGTGGTACAAGGAGGCCGTCTTCTACGAGGTCCTCGTCCGCGCCTTCTACGACCCGGAGGGCACCGGCTCCGGCTGCCTCCAGGGTGTGACGCAGAAGCTCGACTACCTGCAGTGGCTGGGCATCGACTGCATCTGGCTGCCGCCCTTCTACGATTCCCCGCTGCGCGACGGCGGCTACGACATCCGCAACTTCCGCGAGGTGCTGCCGGAGTTCGGCACGGTCGACGACTTCGTCGAGCTCATGGACGAGGCCCACAAGCGTGGCATCCGCGTCATCACCGACCTGGTGATGAACCACACCTCCGACCAGCACGCCTGGTTCCAGGAGTCCCGTCGTGACCCGGAGGGCCCCTACGGTGACTTCTACGTGTGGCGCGACAACGATGACGAGTACTCGGACGCCCGCATCATCTTCATCGACACCGAGGAGTCCAACTGGACGTACGATCCGGTGCGCAAGCAGTACTTCTGGCACCGTTTCTTCTCCCACCAGCCGGACCTCAACTACGACCATCCGCCGGTGCGCGCCGCGATGCTCGACGTCATGCGCTTCTGGCTGGATCTCGGTCTCGACGGCTTCCGTCTCGACGCGGTCCCCTACCTCTACGAGCGGAAGGGCACGAACTGCGAGAACCTGCCGGAGACCCACGAGTTCCTCAAGCAGGTCCGTGGCGTCATCGAGGACGAGTACCCGGGCCGCGTGCTGCTCGCCGAGGCGAATCAGCTGCCGGACGACGTCGTCGAATACTTCGGTGAGCCGGAGATCGGCGACGAGTGCCACATGGCCTTCCACTTCCCGGTCATGCCGCGCATCTTCATGGGTGTGCACCAGCAGTCCCGCACCCCGATCTCGGAGATCCTGGCGGACACCCCGCCGATCCCGAAGACCGCCCAGTGGGGCATCTTCCTGCGTAACCACGACGAGCTCACCCTCGAGATGGTCACCGACGAGGAGCGCGCCTACATGTACAAGCACTTCGCGCGTGAGCCGCGGATGCGCGCCAACGTGGGCATCCGCCGTCGCCTCGCTCCCCTGCTGGGCGGCGACCGCAACAAGCTCGAGCTGGTCCACGGCCTGCTGCTGTCCCTGCCGGGTTCGCCGGTGCTCTACTACGGCGACGAGATCGGCATGGGCGACAACATCTGGCTCTACGACCGCGACGGCGTGCGCACCCCGATGCAGTGGTCGAACGACCGCAACGGCGGTTTCTCCAAGGCCGACCCGGAGCGTCTCTACCTGCCGGCGATCCAGAACGACCAGTACGGCTACCAGACGGTCAACGTCGAGAACGCCATGAAGCGCGACAACTCCCTGCTGCACTGGGTGCGCAACCAGATCAAGGTGCGCCAGCAGTACAAGGCGTTCGGTCTGGGCACGTACCGGGAGGTCGACTCGGAGAACGAGGCCGTGCTCACCTACCTGCGTGAGCACAAGGACGAGACGATCCTGTGCGTCAACAACCTCTCCGACCGTCCGCAGGCCGTGTCGCTGGATCTGTCGGAGTTCTCCGGCGTCGTCCCGCGTGAGCTCTCCGGTGGCGAGTCCTTCCCGCCGATCAGGCACTACCCGTGGGTGGTGACCCTGGCGCCGCACGCGTACTTCTGGTTCGACATCTCCAAGGAGTGATCATGGATCTGGCACGCATGCTTGCCGACGCCCGCTTCTACGGCGCCAAGTCCGAGCCCGTCGATGCGGTCGACATCGTCTCCGAGACCCCGGCGGGCGATGCCCGCCTGCTCATCATGCGGGTCAACGGTCGGCACCTCTACCAGGTGCTCGTCGACGCCGACGGCCACGACATCCTCCACGATTCACCGGAGCTCTACCTCGCGGCGCGTCACCTGCCGCAGGGGGAGGCGAAGGCCATCGACGGTGAGCAGTCGAACACCTCGCTCATCGTCGACGACCGGATGGTCAAGGTCTTCCGCCACCTCGAGCCGGGCCTCAACCCGGACGTCGAGCTGCTGTCGCAGATCGCCGACTGCCCCAACATCGCCCCGGTGCGGGACTGGGTGTCGGAGACCATCGACGGTGAGGAGCACACCCTGGCGATGGTGCAGGACTTCGTGCCCGACGCCGACGACGGCTGGCGCTACGCCCTGGGCTTCGCCTCCCACGCCGCACCCTTCGGCCCGGAGGCCTCGCTACTCGGCGAGGCGACCCGGTGCGTCCATGAGGCGTTGGCGGGGGCGTTCCCGGTGGGCGTCGATAAGCCGTCCTTCCTGCGCTCCCTCGATGAGCTGGTGGGCCGGGCCGCGGTGCTGGAGGAGTTCGCGGACCGTGCCCGGGCCTTCTACGAGGGGCTCGGCGACGAGGTGGACGTGCAGCGCGTCCACGGTGACCTGCACCTGGGTCAGGTGCTGCGCACCCCGGACACCTACATCCTCATCGACTTCGAGGGGGAGCCCGCCCGGCCGCTGGCCGAGCGCCGCCGCCCGGATTCCCCGCTGCGTGATGTGGCCGGTATTCTCCGTTCTCTCGACTACGCGGCGCACGTCGCGGGCGCGGGGCCGGAGTGGGCGGAGGCCGCCGGAGACGCCTTCCTCGAGGGGTACGGTGTGGAGCGCTCCCCGCTTCTCGACGCCTACGTCCTCGACAAGGCCCTCTACGAGGTCGTCTACGAGTCGGACAACCGGCCCGACTGGGTCGACATCCCGCTGGCGGCGGTGCGGCGGATCCTGGGCTAGTTTCTGCGGGGGCACCGCGGGGTAGTACGTTGGGTTGAGATATCCCCGATCACCCTCAGGATGTGCCCGTGCGATCCCGCAACAGTCTGGGCGTGCCCCTACTCGTCACCGCCTTCATGCTCTTCTCGATGTTCTTCGGGGCGGGCAACCTCATCTTCCCGCCGATGCTCGGCGTCGAGGCCGGCACCAACTTCACGCCGGCCATGCTCGGATTCCTCGGCACCGGCGTGCTGCTTCCCGTGCTCGGCATCATCGCCATCGCCATCTCCGGTGACAATCTCCGGGATCTGGCGTTCCGGGGTGGCCGGATCTTCGGCCTCGTCTTCCCGGTGGTCGCCTACCTGGCCATCGGTGCCTTCTACGCCCTGCCGCGCACCGGTGCCGTCGCCTACGAGACGGCCCTGCAGCCCATCACGGGCTGGGACTCGGTCCTCGCGTCCGCAGCGTTCAACGCGGTGTTCTTCGGCGTGGGGCTGCTCCTGGCGTGGAACCCCGGGTCCATCGTGAAGAACCTGGGCAAGTTTTTGACCCCGGTGCTGCTGACCCTGCTGGCCGTCCTCGTCGGCATCGCCGTGACCACATTCGACGGCTCACCGGGTGCCCCGGCGGAGAAGCACGCCACCGCTCCCCTGGCCACCGGCCTGCTCGAGGGCTACCTCACCATGGACTCCATCGCATCCCTGGCGTTCGGCATCATCGTCATCTCCGCGCTGAAGAGCTCCGGCGTCCCCACCGGTGCCCCGCTGGTGCGCGGCACGATCCTCGCCGGTCTCGGCGCGGGCCTGCTGCTGGGTGTCATCTACGTCTCGCTGGGCGTCATCGGCCAGATCATCCCCGACCCGTCCCTCTACGACAACGGTGCGGGCCTGCTGTCCGACGCCGCGAACCTCGCCATGGGCTCCACCGGCCAGGTCATCTTCGGGCTCATCGTCCTGCTGGCCTGCCTCACCACCGCGGTGGGCCTCATCGCCGCGACCAGTGAGTTCTTCCACGTCCTCGTGCCGCGCATCTCCTACCGCGCGTGGGCGATCGGCTTCACCCTGCTCTCCTTCGCCCTGGCGACCATGGGCCTGGACACCGTCCTGTCCGTCGCCGCCCCAGTCATCGGCTTCATCTACCCCCCGGCCATCGCCCTCATCGCGGTGACCCTCCTGCAGCCACTGCTGCACCACCGCATCACGATGCGCTGGATCTTCCGCCTCCCCATCTGGACCGCCGTCATCTGGTCCGCACTGGTCACCCTCGGCGTCGACCCGCTCGTCGCCTGGTCCCCGCTGCACGACCTCAGTCTCGGCTGGGTCCTGCCCACCGTCATCGCGCTGGTCATTGGAGCGCTCATCGACTCCCGGCAGAAAGCCCTGCAACCGGCGTAGCTCCGGGCCTCAGTGGTTCTCGCGCGCTGGTGAAAAAGGCCGCCGCCCAGTTCGAGGTGTTCGGCGTCCCCGTTGAGGTGGTTGCCGCAACGGCAGGAGACGCTTCATGGCTGCATCCGATCCGTCGGCCCCCCGATCGGTAGTCTGGTGACATGTCGACTCCCCTTTCACTCATTGATTTCTGCCATATCTACCCCGGTGAAACCGCCCGTCACTCCATGCGACGTTCGGTGGAGATGGCCCGACGCGCGGAGGAGCTCGGCTACCACCGCATCTGGTACGCGGAGCACCACAACATGCCGCACATCGCGTCGTCGGCCCCCGCGGTGGTCATCGCCCATGTCGGTGCACACACCGAGTCCATCCGCCTCGGCTCCGGCGGCGTCATGCTGCCCAACCACTCCCCCTACGTTGTGGCGGAGCAGTTCGGCACCCTCGCTGAGCTCTACCCCGACCGCATCGACCTCGGACTGGGGCGCGCACCGGGCACGGACATGAACACCCTGGGGCGTGCGCTGCGTCGTAACGCGAACGCCGCCGAGCACTTCCCCCAGGACGTCATGGAGCTGGAGGGCTACCTCGCCGGCCGGTCGCGGATTCCCGGGGTGGACGCCATCCCCGGCGCCGGTACCAACGTGCCGCTCTACATCCTCGGGTCCTCCCTCTACGGTGCAACGCTCGCCGCGCAGCTGGGTCTGCCCTACTCCTTCGCGTCCCACTTCGCGCCCACCCACCTGGAGCACGCGGTGTCGACGTACCGGGAGAACTTCCAGCCCTCGGAGAAGTACTCGGAGCCCTATGTCATCGCGGCGGTCAACGTCGTCGCCTCCGATTCCGCGGCCGACGCCGCCCGCCAGCTGGAGGGCGTCTACCGCCAGCGGGTGAAGTCGATGGCCGGGCGCGGCCGCCCGCTCACCGACGACCAGCTCGACCAGATCATCGAGTCCCACCAGGGCCGCCAGATCATCGACATGCTCCGCTACACGGCCGTCGGCACCGGTGACCAGGTCCGCGACTACCTGGAGGGTTTCCGGGAGACCGCGCAGGCCGACGAGCTCATGATCTCGCTGCAGGGCACCTCGGAGGCGGAGACGACCCGCGGCATGGAGATCCTCGCCGAGGCCTGGGGACTCTAGGTTTACTTTGCCGCCTCCCTAGTCGACGGGGCGGGGCCGCGTCTGTTCGATGATGCGGAAGTTCTCCTCCATTTCGGCGGCCTCGTCGGTGATGAGGTCGCCCCCGATGACGACGTTGCCCGGGATGACGATGTTGCCCTCCTCGTCGTGCTCGAGGACCGGGACGGGCAGGGGGTTGCCCTCGGCGTCGAAGCCCGGGGAGGGGCGGGCCTCGCTGGCGAGGAGCTTCTCGGCGGTGTCGGTCTTCTCCCACTGGCGGGTGCGCAGCTGCTTCGGCGCGGCGGAGTCGTCGAGCATGCCCTTGAACAGGGAGTACATCATGATCATCTGGATGACGAAGAACGGCAGCGCCACGATGATGACCACCTCCTGCAGGGTGGCGATGCCCGTCTCCGGGGAGATGAGCAGCAGGGATCCGGTGACCGCCCCGATGGACAGGGCCCAGCCGACGCGGTACCAGGTGGGGGTCTTCTCCTCCTCACCCGTGGCGAACATGTCGACGACCAGTGCCGCGGAGTCGATGGAGGTGATGAAGAACAGGACGATGACCACCATCGCCAGCACGGCCGTCACGGCGGTGAGGGGGTAGGCCTCGAGCAGGCCGAAGAGCGCGAAGGGGACGTTGCCCTCCTCGACGACGGGCCCGGTGAGGTAGCCGGGGTTGTCCAGCTCGACCTCGATGCCCGCGCGGCCGAAGATGGCGAACCAGATGGTGACGAACAGCGTCGGCAGCAGGAGGACGCCGCCGATAAACTCGCGCACCGTGCGCCCGCGGGAGATGCGCGCGATGAACATGCCCACGTAGGGCGACCAGCAGATGGACCACGCCCAGTAGAACACGGTCCACGTGCCCTGCCAGCCGGGGTTGTGGCTGAAGGAGTCGACCCAGAACATGAGCTCCGGCATGGTCGAGGCGTAGATGCCGAAGGACTCGACGATGAACTTCAGCAGCGTCAGCGTCGGCCCGGTGACGAGGATGAAGAGCATGAGCAGCACGGCGAGTCCCATGTTGAGGTTGGAGAGGATCTTGATGCCGCGGTCGAGGCCGGAGGCCACGGAGATGCAGGCGACGAGTGTGATGAAGGCGATGATGGCCATCTCCACCCAGCTCACCAGCGGCACGCCCCACAGCATGTTCATGCCCGCGTTGATCTGCAGGACGCCGAGTCCGACGGACACCGCGATGCCGAAGATGGTGCCGATGATCGCCACGATGTCGATGATCTTGCCGGGCCAGTCGTAGATGCGGCCGCCGAGCAGCGGGGCGAACACGCTGGACAGGCGCGGTGGAAGTTTGCGCTTGTAGATGAAGTAGCCCAGCGCCAGGCCGGGCAGGGTCATGATGACCCACATGTGGATGCCGAAGTGGTAGTAGGTGAAGGCGAAGGCCTGGTGGATGGCGGCGTCGCTCATGCGTTCCGCGTTGGCCATGGGCACGTTCCAGGCGTGGTTGATGGCCTCGGCCACGCCCCAGAACATGAGGGTCGCGCCCATACCGCCGGCGAAGAGCATGGCGAACCACACGGGCAGCGGGTACTCGGCGTCGGCTTCGTCGTCACCGAGTTTCACCCGTCCGAAGCGGGAGACGAACACGACGATGAGGAAGATGAACACCATCGACACGCCGCCGATGTAGAACCAGCCGAGGTTGGCCATGAGTCCGTCGGCCACGTCCGCGAACGCCACCTGGGCCGTCTCCCCGAGGGCGATCGTGCCGATGACGAAGACCACGATGAAGCCGACGGCACCGAGGAGCACGAACGGATCTGATTCGAGCCGGAATTTTCTGGATGTCATGCATCCATAGTGTCAGGCCTCATATGGATCCGAGCTTATCGACGCCCACTCCGCTCACCCTCCGCAGCAGAAGGTCGACGAGCTCGTACGGCAGGTAGTTGGCGCCGACGGGGAAGGCCACCGTGTACGGGGCGACGGCTCGGGAGGGCACGCGCTCGGGCACGTGCGCGGGCAGGAGAACCAGGTGCGGCACCCCGCCCCGGGTGTAGAGCTGCAGGTGGGCGAGCCGGTCGACGGGAAACCGGATGCCGGTGTCGGGGAGGGTGACGTGGTCGTCGATAAGCAGGACGGGGCGGGAGCGCCGCCACAGGCGCAGGACCAGCATGATTGCCGCGGCCACGAGGCCGAGGGCGGGGGCGGCGGCCGCGAGGAGGAAGAGTTCCGGCCACCGTGAGGCCCGGGCGGCGATGAGCAGCCCCAGCAGCAGCGGAACGAGGACCACGAGAAACAGCACGAACACGACGACCACCCGGCTGGTCGCCAGGTTCCGGGCGGAGGTCCGCAGTCGGAGGGTGTCCATGATGTGGGAGATGCTACCCAAGCAGCACGGTCACGAGGACGAGCACGGGCAGCGACACGAGGGTGGACACCACCCCGACATCCCGGGCCAGGATCTCGTTCGTGCGGAAACGGAGGGCATAGGTGAGGACATTCTGGGCGGTCGGCAGGGCGCCGAGCACTACCAGCGCGAACAGGGCCGGGCCCGGCAGGCCGAAGACGTAGTGGGCCAGCAGACCGGAGACCAGCGGCTGGAGAAGGTTCTTCAGGGCCACCGCCAGGAGGACATCCCCGCTGAGCAGCACCCGCGAACCCACGAGCGACATACCGAACACCAGCAGCGCGACAGGGACGGAGGCACCGGCGAGCAGGGACACCGGTTCGCTGAGCGCCGCGGGCACCGGGATCCGCAGGAAGCCGATGAGAAGTCCCGCCAGGGCGGCGAGCAGCATGGGGTTGCGGAAGGCCACGGCGATGTTGCGCGCCAGGGTCGACTGCCGGGAGTGGTGCAGCATGTCCAGGGTGGTGAGCGTGACCGGCGCGTAGAACGCGACCTGGAAGAGGATGACGGGGATGACCACGGCGGCGTCGTCAAGAATGTAGACCGCGAGCGGGATACCGAGGTTGCCGGCGTTGGCGTACGAGGACGCCAGCATGCCGATGAGACTGTCGGGTGCGCTCCTCCCCCGCAGGCGGAAGAGGAGGAAACCGATCAGGCCCGCGATGAGGGCGGAGCCGGCGACGACGGCGAAGTTCTCCGAGAAGATCGTCCGGGGGTCGGTGCGCAGGAGGATGTCGAAGAGCAGGGCGGGTGTGGCCACAAGATAGACGAGGTTGGCCAGCGCGCGGCGGGCCCCGGGGCCGAGGGCGTCGGTGCGTCCCAGCAGGTAACCGACGGCGATCACCGCCACCACGACACCGAAACCGGCGAGTACCTCCATCACAAGGGTTTACCCTAACGCACACCCAGTGATTGCGATCTCCTCGTTATCCGCTAGTGTCAGTCCATATCCCGATTTAGTTGCATCGGAAATGTATTGACTTTTCCACACCATACCAATGGAGATCCCGACACCATGGCGTCGCAGCGCTACCAGAAGATCGCCGCCCACATCCGTGAGGCGATCAACAACGGACATCTCCAGACCGGCGACGAGCTGCCCTCGGAGGCGGAACTCTGCGAACAGTTCGGCTCTTCACGCGGCCCGGTCCGGCAGGCCATGATGCTGCTGCGCACCGAGGGCATGATCTCCACCGGCCGCGGCCGCCGCTCCACCGTGCTCGCCCGCTCCGCCAGCGGCTCCTTCGACTCCTCCGTGTCCATCACCGCCTGGCTCGAATCCCACGGACTCACGCCCGGCCAGCAGACCCTGCTGCTCGCCCGCCAGCCCGCCGACGAGGAGATCGCCGACCACCTGCGGATCGACCCGGGTGCCCACGTCATCACGCTGCGCCGCCTGCGTACCGCCGACGATGAGCCGATCGCCATCGAGACCATCTACTTCCCCGTGGAGATCGGCCGCCACATCCTCGACCTCGACACCGACAGCGAATCGGTCTACCGGCACCTGGTGGAGCGCGACATCGTCGTCGACAATCTCGCCCGCTGCATCTCCGCCACCGTCGCCCGGGAGGAGCAAGCCGAGCTCCTTGGCATCGGTGTCGGGGAGCCGCTGCTGCGCGTCCGCATGGCCGCCTCCGACCAGTACGGCCGGATCATCTCCTTCACCGACCACTGCTTCCCCGCGGAGAACCTCACCCTCAGCCTCAACACCGTGCGCGGCACCCCCTCGCCGGCGTGCTTCAGCCTCCTGTAGTGATGACGACGCGGGCGGCCGGTGAGGCTGTCGCGAAAACCTCGGGGAGTCGGTCGAGGGGGACGGGCCCGTCGAGAAGCTGGTCCCACGGGAGCTGATCGCCCTCGGAGTCGAGGAACGCGACCGCCTCCTCAAGGTGCCGCGGCTCGTAGTTGTGCACACCCGTCACCGTCCGCCACCCCCGGACCAGCCACTCCGGGTCAACCTGCACGTCGCCGACCGGCGCCACCGTCCCCGCCAGCACAGCCCGACCTCCGATGTCCAGCGACGCGAGGCATTCGCCGACCGCCGACGCCACACCCGAGAACTCCAGGGAGACGTCCACGAGGTGCCCGCCGCCGGGCCCACTGACCACATCGGCGAGATCTGCCACCAGGGCACGACTGCGCGGATCCGGGTCCGAGGCGATGATCCGCCTGGCACCCCCGCCCGGGCCGCCACCACCGCGATCATGCCGAGCATGCCCACACCGGTGACGAGGACGGAACGCCCGCACAGGTCGCCCGCCTGCTCCAACGCCGCCATGACGGTGGCCACCGCACACCCCGCGGTCGAGGCGACGGCGTCGGGGATCCGCCCGGGAACCTCCTCCACCGCCTGATGCCCCGTCTTGCGGACCTGAACACACTTGGCGGTGAGCCCCCGGCGACACATCGGGCACTCACCGCAGGACGCGGTCACAGAGAACACCACCCGCCGCCCGGGGGCGATCCCCTCCCGGCGGTTCTCCACGACAACATCGACACCGCCACCCGCACCATCGACTCGATCGGCGCCACCGCAGAGGACGCGGAGCTCCTGCGGGTCCCCGAGGGAACCCCCCTCCTCCGGGTCCGGCGCCGGGCCTTCACGACCGACGGCACGCCGATTGAGTCGTCAGATGACCGCTACCTGCACACCAAGGCGAGTTTCACCCTCAACTCCACCCGGAATTCCCCCTCCGGGTTGTCGATGATCAGCGGCTGAGATCGACTAACGTCGCAGACATGACAGTTCGTCGTGTGCTCGCCACGTGGGCGGTCCTGGCCGGACTCGTGACCACGGCCTGCTCCGCCGGCTCCACGGCCACGGAGGTCGGCCGCGTCGCCGGGCAGGAGTCGCTGGTGCTCGGCACCACGGGTGTGCCCGCCTCGCTCGACTTCACCACGACCGGTGGAGCCGCCATCCCGCAGGCCCTCATGGCCAACATCTACGAGGGTCTCGTGCGTATCGACGACGCCGGCGAGGTCACCCCCCTCCTCGCCACCTCGTGGGACGTGTCCGAGGACGCCACCGAGTACACCTTCCACCTGCGTCAGGGCGTCACCTTCTCCGACGGCACGCCCTTCACTGCCGACACCGCGAAGTTCTCCATCGAGTACGTGCAGGAATCGTGGACCAACGGACTGAAGTCGCAGATGGACGTCGTCACCGGGGTGGAGGTGCTCGACGATCACACCCTGCGCGTCACCCTCGAGCGCCCCTCGCACCACTGGCTGTGGTCGATGGGCACGTTGACGGGGGCGATGATGTCACCGTCGGGCGTCGACACGCTCGCGACCCGCCCCGTGGGCACCGGACCATACACGCTGGGCCGTTTCGCGGTGGGCGAGTCGATCACGTTCGCCCGGCGGGACGACTACTGGGGCGAGCCCGCGAAGCAGAACGCCGCGATCCGCTACTTCTCCGACGCCACCTCCGCCGTCAACGCCCTGCGCTCCGGTGACATCGACCTCGTGTGGGCGATGCAGGCCCCGGAGCTCCTGGACACCCTGCCGGAGGACTACTCCGTCGAGGTGGGCACCACCAACGGTGAGGTGCTCATCTCCATGAACAATCAGCGCGCCCCCTTCGACGATCCGACCGTCCGGCAGGCCGTCCTCCATGCCGTCGACCGCGCGGCCGTCAACCAGGTCGTGTGGGAGGGACTGGCCACCGACACCGGCGGCGCCCCCGTCCCTCCGACCGACCCGTGGTTCACCGGCGAGGACCACGCCCCGTTCGATCCCGACCGGGCCCGCGAGCTTCTCGACGGCCGCGCACCCGAGATCACCATCTCCCTGCCCTCCCTCCCCTACGCCCAGAACATCTCGGAGCTGCTCTACTCGCAGCTGCGCGACGTCGGGTTCCGGGTCCGCCTGGAGACCGTCGAGTTCCCGGCCGTGTGGCTGGCGGACGTGATGACGGCGAAGAACTACGACATGTCGATCATCGCCCACGTCGAGGCCCGCGACATCCCCGCACTGTTCGGCAACCCCGGCTACTACCTCGGTTACGACAATGAGCAGGTCCGCGCCGATCTCCTCGCCGCTGACACGGCCGTCACCGTCGAGGAGCAGGTCGACCACATGGAGTCGGCGGTGTCCGCCATCATGTCCGACGCCGGGGCGCTCACCGTGTTCAACCTGCCCAATATTGTCGTCACCGCGCCGGGGGTGAGCGGCGTCGCCCCGACCGTGGTCACCGACGCCCTCGCCCTGGCCGGAATGGAGAAGCGATGATCGCGCGCGTGCTCCTCAGGTTCGTCCTGTCCCTGTTCCTGGCGTCGGTGGTGATCTTCCTCCTGCTGCGCCTCATCCCCGGTGACCCGGCGCGCGTCGCCCTCGGCGTCACCGCCACCGACGAGGCCGTGGAGGCCCTGGCGAGGCAGCTGGGTACCGACCGGCCGCTCGTCGTCCAGTACCTCGACTGGGTGGGTGGCCTGCTCACGGGTGACTTCGGGATGTCGCTGGCTTCGCGGCAGGACATCACCCCGCTCATCATCGACCGGGCCCAGGTATCCCTCATCCTCTGCGGCCTGGCGATGGTGCTCTCCCTGCTCATCGCCCTGCCACTGGGTATGTGGACCGCCAACCGCGTCCTGCCGACGCTGGCCCAGATCGGCATCGCCATCCCCTCCTTCCTCACCGGTATCCTGCTGGTCACCGTGTTCTCGGTGCACCTCGGGTGGGTGCCGGCCAACGGGTGGATTCCCCCGGGCACGGACTTCCTCGGCTTCCTGCAGCGCATCATCCTGCCGGTCATCGCGCTGACGCTGGTGCAGGCGGCGATCCTCACCCGCTATGTCCGTTCCGCGGTCCTCGAGGTGCTGGACCGGGAGTTCATACGGACGGCGCGGAGCGCGGGGGCGTCGATAAGCGAGGCGTTGTGGAGGCACGGGCTCCGCAACGCCGCTCTGCCAGTGCTCACGGTGGCGGGCCTGCAGCTGACGAGTCTCATCGTCGGCGCGGTGGTCATCGAGCGCGTCTTCCTCATCCCGGGACTGGGTTCGATGCTGCTGGACTCGGTGGCGCGGCGTGACCTGACGGCGGTGCAGACGATCGTCATGCTGCTCGTGGTGTTCACGCTGACGGTCAACCTCATCGTCGACGTGACCTACCGCCTCATCGACCCACGGATCAGGAGGAGCGCATGAGAAGGCTGCCTGTCTCCGGGTGGATCGGGGCGGTCATCGTCGCCGTCACGGTGCTGTTCGCTCTGGTCTCCCTGGTGTGGACCCCCTACGACCCCGTCCACGCGATGCCCGCCGACCGCCTGCTCGGTTCCTCGGCGGAGCACCTCATGGGCACCGACCGCTACGGCCGCGACGTGTTCTCCCGCATCATGGCGGGGGCCCAGATCACTCTCTTCGTCGGGTTGGTCGCGGTGGGCATCTCCGCGCTGTTCGGTGTGCCGCTCGGTATCGCGGCGGGCATGCGGCGCGGGTGGGCGGAGACGTTCATCATGCGCGGCATGGACCTCATGCTGGCGTTCCCGGCGCTGCTGCTGGCGATCGTCGCGGGGGCCGCATTCGGGGCGTCGACGCTCACGGCAATGGTGGCGATCGGCATCGCGGGCATCCCCGGTTTCGCCCGCGTCGCCCGCGCCGGCACGCTGCAGATCATGACGCAGGACTTCATCGCCTCCGCCCGCGTCTCCCGGGTACCCGAGCTGGTCATCGCGGGGCGGCACGTGCTGCCGAACATCGCCGGAGTCATCATCGTGCAGGCGTCGGTGGCGTTCGCGCTGGCGATCCTCGCGGAGGCGGCGCTGAGCTTCCTCGGTCTGGGCACCTCCCCGCCCGACCCGTCGTGGGGACGCATGCTGCAGTCGGCGCAGGCCTCGCTGGGTTCCGCCCCACAGCTGGCGCTGTGGCCGGGTCTGGCTATCGCGCTCACCGTGCTGGGGTTCAACCTCCTCGGCGACGGCCTGCGTGACGTCCTCGATCCCTCCAGGAGCCGACGATGACCATCCTCTCCGTGACTGATCTCCGCGTCGGGGACGGGCTTCTCGACGGCATCTCCCTCACCGTCGGCCGCGGCGAGCGCGTCGGGCTCATCGGTGAATCCGGCTCCGGTAAGTCTCTCACCGCCCTGTCGATCATGGGTCTGCTGCCGCGCGGCCTCACCGCCACCGGCTCCGTGGTCCTCGAGGGGCAGGAGCTCATCGGCCTGAGCGACCGCCGCATGCGCCCCCTGCGCGGCAAGGTGGTCTCCATGGTGTTCCAGGAGCCGATGACGGCGCTGGACCCGCTGATGACCGTCGGTAAGCAGGTCGCCGAGGCCGCCGACCGCGACGACGTCACCGACCTCTTCGAGCGCGTCTCCCTCGACCCGGCCCGCATGAACGCCTACCTGCACGAGCTGTCCGGTGGGCAGCGTCAGCGCGTGCTTATCGCGATGGCCATCGCGCAGGATCCCGACCTGCTCATCTGCGACGAGCCCACCACCGCCCTCGACGTCACCGTCCAGGATCAGGTCCTCGATCTGCTCGACCACCTCGTCGATGAGCTCGGTGTCTCGCTGCTGTTCATCACCCACGACCTCGGGGTGATCAACCGGATGTGCCGCCGTGTCCTCGTCATGTCGGAGGGGGCGATCGTCGAGTCCGGCACGACGGAGCAGGTCCTGCGCGCCCCCGAACACCCCTACACGCAGCGCCTCGTCGCGGCCTCCCTACCCGGTGAGCCGGCGGAGATCCGCGCGGTCGGGGCCCCCGTGATCACCCTGGAGAACGTCACCCGCCGGTACGGCACGACGACGGCCCTCAACGACGTGTCCCTGGTGGTCCGCCGTGGCGAACGCCTCGGTGTCGTCGGCGGTTCCGGTTCCGGCAAGACGACGCTGCTCCGCCAGGTCGCGGGTCTCGACGTCCCCGACCAGGGTCACGTGCTTGTCGACGCCGGCGTCCAGGTCGTCTTCCAGGATCCCCGCTCCTCCCTCAATCCCCGCCTGCGGGTCGGCCGTTCCGTCGCCGAGGGAGGTGGCGACCGCGCCCGTGTCCTCGAGGTGTTGGCCGAGGTCGGGCTGCCCGCCGATGCCGTTGAACGCTACCCGCACCAGTTCTCCGGCGGGCAGCGTCAGCGCATCTCCATCGCCCGCGCTGTCGCCGGCAAGCCCGAGATCCTGCTTGCCGACGAGCCCGTCTCCGCCCTCGACGTCTCCGTCCGGGCCCAGGTCCTCGAGCTTCTCGACGAGCTGGTCGACGAGTACGGCCTCACCCTGCTGTTCATCTCGCACGATCTCTCCGTGGTCCGCGAGGTGTGTTCGACGGTGGCGGTGATGTACCAGGGGCGCATCGTGGAGCACGGTCCCACCGAGGAGATCTGGGCGAATCCCCGGCACGAGTACACGAAATCCCTGCTGGCGGCCATTCCTCGAATCTGACCCTTGCGGAGTTCGATCATCTGTTCTATGGTGGAGTCGAACATATAGACGAGGGGGTGGGGATGTTGACGACGATGACACTGGATCCGGCCGTGGCCGAGGCTATCAAGTCGGGGGTCGAGCGGGAGGTGTTCGACCTCCTGCACCCCTCGGCGTACTACTCCGTCTCCAGCCGCCACGACAAGGCTGCGGTGCGCGGCACCCGCGCCCGGCGCGAGGACTACGAGATGTGGCAGGAGGAACTGCCCGACGATGACGCCGACTACCGTCTCGCCCTCGCCCGCCTGCGCAGGTCCACCGGGCGCGGTGACACCTTCATCACGTCCGCCATCTTCGCCCACCGCCGCATCCGGCAGCTCCCCCGGCTCAAGGCGGTCCAGGAGCGCCACTTCCACCTGGACATGACCCGGCTCAAGACGATCGACTCGGTCCTCGACAAGATCGACGCCGGCAACGCGGAGCACATGGCCGTCGTCGACGAGGAGCTCGCCACCTTCCTCACCCCGACCCGCGCGAACCAGAACCTGCCCACCCCGGGGCAGATCAGCAAGAAGCTCAACGCCATCATCCAGACCTTCGACACCTCCGTCTCGGAGAACGACGACCCCCTGCCGGATCCGAAGGACAACTTCTCCGTCGGCTACGACGCGGACCGTTCCTACCTCACCCTCGAGACCGACGCCGTGACCGGCATGGAGATCGAGGAACGCGTACGCAAGTACGCCGTCGCCCACAACATCGGGCAGCCCGAGGCCCTGGCCGCTCTCGTCCGCGGGGAGGGCACGACGAACGTCACCCTCAACATCTACCGCGCGCACGACATCCCGGACGCCCCCGGCTGGATGTCCGGCGTGGGGTACCTCAACCCCACCGTCACCGACGAGTTGGTCGCCCGCGCCTCGAAGATCCAGGACATGGACGAGCTGTACGACAAGGCGGTCGACGGATACGCCACCCCGGATGACATCCGGGCCGTGGTCATCGGGTTCGACGGCGTGTGCACCGAGGCAGGCTGTGACACCCCGGCCCACCGCGCCCAGATGGAGCACCGGATCAACCACGACGAGGGAGGTCCGACCACCGCGGCAAATCTGGCCGCCTTCTGCTCCACCCACCACAACGTGAAGACGGATGGGCGGGTCATCTATCTCATCGACCCGTTCACCAGGGAGAAGTATCCTCTACGAGGACGGGACGTGGGTGGTGTCCGAACCCCGCGGCCCCCTGTCCCTCAAGGAGCGTCGCTGGCTGCAGACGGTGGCCCAGCGGAAGCAGAACCGCGAGGAACGCACCCGGGAGAACTCCCAGGACAGACGGGATTTCGAACGGCGGGCCGGGTTGTTCACCCCACCCCCACCGGACGACGATCCCCCACCCTTCTAACCCAGCCTCACCCGTTCCAGCACCTCGTACCGGGGTCCACCCGAGCGCCCTTCGCCGAGCGTCGATTCCACGAGCGCCAGTTCCTCGCACAGGAATTCCGGCCCGTCGTAGACCAGCAGTGCATGCACGAGGTCGCCGACGAGCCAGCGTTCCTGTGTCCGCGCGATGGTCAGGTGGGGCTTCTGCGGCGCGTCGGGTTCCTCGATGAGGGTGTCCGCCATGAGGGCACGCAGCGGGCGGACGTCCCCGCCGACGCCCATCCACAGGGTGCGGTGCCCGAAGGAGCCGGCCCCGTGGATCCGGAGGGACAGCGGGCCCGAGGCAGCCGCCGCCTGGGCAAGATGCGCGAGCAGGTCGGAGTGGTCGTTGGGCATCTGCCCGTAGAAGGCGAGGGTGATGTGCCAGTTGTCCGGGTCGGTCCACCGCAGGTCGCGGGGGTTGGCCTCCCGGATGGGACGGAGGGCGTGGACGAGGTGTTCACGTGCCTCGCGGGAGATGAGGAGTGCGGAGAAGAGTCGTTTCATTCTTTACCGGGAGACGTCGAAACTCCCGTTCGTGTCGAAGTGGAGGTGGACGGTGTCGCCGACGGAGGCGTCGAGGTCCCGGAGGAAGCGCGCGATGGATCCGAGGCGGATCT
>DGYFI06203__coassemble_1295_pt1 | contig 22024 bp, 19 predicted proteins | sample DGYFI06203__metabat2_high_PE_041 | metagenome-assembled genome bin DGYFI06203 | reverse complement strand
GCCTTGACGTTCTTGTACTGCAGGTAGAAGGCGTGCTCCCACATGTCCAGCATGAGCAGCGGGGTGAAGTTCACGGAGATGTTGCCCTGCTGGTCGGTCAGCTGCTGGATGATGAGGCGCTCGGCGATGTGGTCGAAGCCGAGGACGGCCCAGCCGGAGCCCTGGATGCCCATGGCGACACCGGTGAAGTGGGCCTGGAACTTCTCGAAGGAACCGAAGTCGCGGTTGATGGCCTCAGCCAGCTCGCCGGTCGGCTCGCCGCCGCCGTTGGGGGACAGGTTCTTCCAGAAGATGGTGTGGTTGGTGTGGCCACCCAGGTTGAACGCCAGGTTCTTGGACAGGGCGCGGATCTTGTCCGGGTTGGCCTCGCCGTTGCGCTCCTCCTCGAGGGCGTCGAGAGCGGCGTTGGCGCCGGCGACGTAGGTGGCGTGGTGCTTGGAGTGGTGCAGCTCCATGATCTCGGCGGAGATGTGCGGCTCGAGAGCGTCGTATGCGTAGTCGAGCTCCGGAAGGGTGTACACGGCCATGGTGGTCCTCATTTCTGTTGCTAACGGGTTGCGCCATCGACTGTACCGTCGAAAAGCGCGATGCCACCATGATAGGCGAAAATGCGAATTCGGCAACAACAATGTTGCCTAATTGGCGGCGGGGGCGCATCGTGGGAGGGGCCTGCCTCCCGGCAGGTATCCTGGGTCACATGTCCTGGATGTTTGTACGAACCCCCGAACTGGTGCCCGCCGACCAGGCCCTCCCCGGCCGCGACACCCCCATCCTGCCGACCCCCCGGCCGCACATGGTGCTGGGCACGCCGATCACCGGCCCGTGGCGCGACGGGCAGCGCTCGCTCATCGTGGGCATCGGCTGCTTCTGGGGCGTGGAGAAGATGTACTGGGAGACCGCGGGCGTCGAGGGCACCTCCGCCGGATACGCCGGCGGCGTCACCCCGAACCCCACCTACCGCGAGGTGTGCTCGGGGAAGACCAACCACACCGAGGTGGTCGAGGTCGTCTACGACCCGGAGAAGGTCTCCCTGGACACACTCGTCGCCATGGCTCTGGAGAACCATGACCCCACGCAGGGCATGCGGCAGGGCAACGACGTGGGCACCCAGTACCGCTCCGCGCTCTACACCACCGGCCCCGATGCGGCGGCGGAGGCGGAGCGGGTGCAGGCCATCGTCGACAAGTATGCCGCGGACCTGCAGGAACAGGGCTTCGGTGAGGTAACCACGGAGGTGCTGCCGCTCGCGGACACCCCGGCCGGCGAGTACTACCTCGCGGAGGACGAGCACCAGCAGTACCTGCACAAGGTGCCCCACGGCTACTGCCCGCACCACTCCACCGGCGTGGCCTGCCGCCTGCCGGACTAGGGCCAGCGCAGCTCGTCCAGGCTGCTTATCGACGCCCCGTCCGTCCCCGTCCGGTCGAGGTGCACCGCGTGCATGCCCGCGCGGCGCGCGCCGTCCACGTCGTTGGCCAGTGAATCGCCGATCATCACCGCGCGGTCGGCGCTCACGCCGAGTTTGGCCAGCGCCGCGCGGTAGGACTCCGGCTGCGGCTTCGGGGCGCCGAGTTCCACGGTGGCGCACATGACCATCTCGTCGAGCCACAGGCCGGTGCGCTCGAGCTTGGCGCGCTGCATCTCCTCGGCGCCGTTGGTGAGGATGCCCACCTTCAGCCCCCGCCCCAGCGCCTCCTGCAGGGAGGGCAGGGCGTCGGGGTAGGCCTGCCAGTTGGAGCGGTAGACGGCGAGGTAGTCCTCGTACATGGCCAGGGCCTCCTCGTCGCTGAGCCCGGGGCGGCCGATGAACTCGCGGCAGCGTTCCACCCGCTGCCCCAGGTGGGTGACCTCGCCGTTCTCGAAGGCGGTGAACCACTTCCTCTCGATGACCGCCCACCGCTCCCACTGGTCCCCGGTGAGCCCCAGGGTGGCACTCCAGGCGTTGACGCCGAGCCGGGCGGCGTGGTCGTGGTCGACGAGGGTGCCGTCGAGGTCGTAGAGGACGGCCTCCAGAGGGGCGGGAAGTTGCATGGATCACACCTTATGTGAAGACACTCTTACCTTTATGAAGCCAGGATGAATTTTTGGCTTCCCGGGCTGCGGATCCGCAGGCCAGGGCACATACTAGGCGCCGTGAGGCAACCAGGTGAACGCAGGATCACGCGACGGGGCCTGCTGCAGGGCACCCTCATCGCGGGTGCCGCCGTGGCCGCCCCGAGTTCACTCGCGCGCGTGCGCGCCTCGGACATCCAGGCCTACGCGGACGCCGACCTCGACGCGCTCCACGCCCCCCACCCCTACGGCGACGGCGAGCACCACGTGTTCATGCACGGCGTGGCCTCGGGAGACCCGGTGCCCAACTCCGTCATCCTGTGGACCCGCGTGACGCCCGCCCCCGAGTGCGTCCCCGGTTCCGGCCTCGGGCCCGACGTGCTCGTGCGCTGGGAGGTCGCCACCGACCCGGAGTTCACGCAGCTGGCCCGCGCCGGCACCGCCACCGCCGGCGCCGCGCGCGACCACACGGTGCACGTCGACCCCTTCGGCCTACAGCCGGACACCGTCTACCACTACCGCTTCACCGTCCTCGACGGGGAGCACGCGGGGCGGATGTCGCGCACCGGCCGGACGCGGACGGCACCGGCGGACGGGGCGGGCGTCGAGAAGCTCACGCTGGCGGTGTGTTCCTGCGCCAACTTCGAGGCGGGCTACTTCTCCGCCTACTCGGACATCGCGCGCCGGGCGGAGGCCGGGGAGATCGACATCGTCGTCCACATGGGCGACTACATCTACGAGTACGCCTCCGGCGAGTACGCCGGGAAGTACGGGGTGGTCCGCCCGCACGTGCCCACCTGGGAGATCCGCACCCTCGCCGACTACCGCTCCCGGTACGGCCACTACCGCCGGGACGTCGAACTGCAGGACGCCCACGCCGCCGCCCCCTGGGTGGTCACCTGGGACGACCACGAGGTGGCCAACGACTTCTGGTCCGGCGGCGCCGAGGGGCACACCGCCTTCCACGGCGACTGGGCCACCCGCAAGGACGCCGCCATGCAGGCCTACCTCGAGTGGCTCCCGGTCCGCGGCACCTCCCCCTCGCGCGGCGGGCACATCTACCGCACGCTGCGCTTCGGCACCCTCGCCGAGCTGCACATGCTCGACCTGCGCTCCTACCGCAGCGCGCCGGGCATGATCCAGCCCGCCGCCCGCAATGCGCCCGACCGCACCATCATGGGCTCCGAGCAGTTCGAGTGGCTCTCCGGCCGCCTCGCCACGGCGACGACCACCTGGAACCTCATCGGCACCTCCGTCATGATGGCCCCGCTCAACCTCGTCCACATCGACCAGGGCCTCCGTCAACAGCTCATGCAGATGGTCGGCCTCGACGTCGCCGGCACCCCCGTCAACGTCGACCAGTGGGACGGCTACGTCGCCGACCGCGACCGCCTGCTCGACCAGCTCGCCGCGCAGCACCCGGACGGGCGCACCGTGTTCCTCACCGGGGACATCCACTCCGAGTGGGCGAATCACATCTGGCACGGCGACCGGATCGTCGCGGCGGAGCTGGTGTGCTCCTCCATCACCGCCGCCAACGTCGACGAGTTCCTCGGCGCCGCGGAGGACAACCCCGTCTCGCAGACCGCCGAACGCCACGTCCTGGCCCACAACCGGCACATCAGCCACGTCGACCTCGACGCCCACGGTTACGCACTGCTCACCGTCCGCCCCGCGGGCGTGGAGATGTCGTGGCAGCGCGTCCTCGACGTCACAGTCGCCGGCTCGCCCGTCGTCGCCGGCCCGCGGATGCGTTACGACGGCGCGCTGGTCACCTCTTGATCGCGTCGTCGCGGATGAAGGCGGTGGCGCGGCGTTCCAGGTCGTGGTTCATGCGTACCGCCGCGTGCTCGCCGAGGACCGCGTCCCAGTACCAGAGCATCTCTGCGTGGTAATTGTGCCCGTGGCCGCCGGGCACGGCGAGGGAGTTGAGCTGGTCGAGGCCCACCTGCCACCCGGAGACGAACGGCACCCAGCGCATGCCGTCGAAGACGTCTAGCCGCTGCGGCCGCGGGGCGGGGACGCCGCGTGAGCCGGGCTCGGTGAGCCAGTCCGGTTGCCGCCACACCAGGTCGCGGGACCACCAGACGATGGGGTCCGAGGCATGTTGGGCGATGACCACCCTGGAGTGGGACCACGGGTGGCGGTAGGGCATCCCCAGGTGGTCCTGCCGCAGGTGGAGCGGGGTGGCGGCGAAGCGGACGTGCCGCCCGCCGTCGATGGTCGGCAGGCGTTCCGGGGATCCGGGGTCTCGGGAATCGGACAGCGTGCGGATGAGGCGGGTGAAGCGGGGAGCGCCGGAGAGGAGGGCGCCGTCGGTACGCGCGAGGAGGTCCTCGAGGTCATCGAAGGCGGCGGCGGTGCCGTAGGCCCCGAGGGATTCGCCGGCGACGTAGAACCGTGGCCGGTCGTCGGGGTCCATCTGCTCGAGGCGGGAGAGCACCGCCGAGATGAGCGCGCGGGCGGCGCGGACGGGGGTCTCGCGGTCGACGACGAAGGCGAAGGGGGAGGGCAGGTAGGAGTACTGCATGGCGAGGGTGGCGCAGTTGCCGCCGGTGAGGAACTCGACGGCGCCGACGGACCAGTCCGTGACCCAGCCGGTGCCGGCGGTGGTCTGGACGACGATGGTGTCGCGTCGGAACGCACCGGTCCGGTCCATCTCCGCCAGCAGCAGCCGGGCGGCACCCTCCACGGACCGCCCGGGGATGAGCCCGGCGTAGAGGCGGATCGGCTCACGTACCTCGTTCAGGCCGGTGGCCTCGGCGATGTCGCGGGCCCGCGGCCCCAGGGACAGCACCGCGCGGCCCTGTGATCCCACCGCCGACCAGGGTTCCAGCGACCACGGCGACCCCGAACGCTCGGGCTCCCACGGCATCATCGACCCGGGGAACACCGACGTGTTGAGCTCGAAGGCGTGCCGGGAGATGCGGGTGAGGACCCGCCGCATGAGCACCTTGTCGCTGAGGACCAGTACGAGCCACGTCAGCCCGCCCGCGGCCAGCGGCCACGCCACCCACAGCGGCATCCAGCGTGACAACCGGGCACCGAGGCGGTCGACGGAGACCTGGGCGGCGTCGCCGAGCAGCAGGAGAGTGCCGTACCCGGCGGTGCCCACCAGCCCGCCGACGAGCGCGTGCTTGCGGCCGCGCTTGGCGACGCGCACCAGCCGGGCCTGCTGCTTCTGGCGGCGCAGACTGGCGGCGGCCGCGCCGACCGTGATCCCCGCCATGACGGTGTGGCCCGCGCCGGCCCAGAACCAGGCGCGCGGTGACCAGCGGCGGCGCATCGGATAGGCCAGGGCCGTGCCCGCGAGGTGTCCGACGCCCTGGACGATGGCGACGTTCGCGGCGGTCACCCACCACGGCCGCGGCAGAAGGGAGGGGGAGATGGCCCACCACGTGGCGATCTCCGCGCCCAGCACACCGGCGCCGAGTGTGGCGGGCAGTCGGCGGCGGCGGGTCATGCGGAAGCCCGGGGTGAGGTCGTTGAGCACCTCGAGACCGAACGCCACGCCCTTGAGTGCGGCGACGGCGACCGGGGCGGCGGCGGTGAGCACCCGGCGACGGAAGACCCTCATGACCGCTGATTCTGGCAGAGATCCGGCCGTGGCGCAGTACACACTGCATGCCCGATCGGAAAAGGCAATAATAGAAGTAGTCCGTACCCAGACGCCCCATCCAGACACAATCGGAAGCACGGAGACCCCATGCGCACAGCAGTCGGAAACAAAGTCGTTCTCATCGGAGCCGGAGACGTGGGCGTGGCCTACGCCTACGCGCTGGTCAACCAGGGCACCGTTGACCACCTCGCCATCATCGACATCGACAAGAAGAAGCTCCGCGGCAACGTCATGGACCTCAACCACGGCGTGGTGTGGTCCAGTTCCCGCACCCGCGTCACCGAGGGCACCTACGAGGACTGCCGGGACGCGGCCATCGTCGTCATCTGCGCCGGCGCCGCCCAGAAGCCCGGCGAGACCCGCCTGCAGCTGGTCGACAAGAACATGAGGATCATGAAGTCCATCACCGACGAGGTCATGGGCAACGGCTTCGACGGCATTTTCCTCGTGGCCACCAACCCGGTGGACATCCTCACCTACGGCGTGTGGCGCTACTCCGGCCTCGACCACCAGCAGGTCATCGGCTCCGGCACCGTCCTCGACTCCGCCCGCTACCGCTTCATGCTGGGCGAACTCTCCCGGACCTCCCCGACCTCCATCCACGCCTACATCATCGGCGAGCACGGCGACACCGAACTGCCGGTCGTCTCCTCCGCCACCATTGCCGGAGTGACGATGAACTCCCGCGTCGAGCAGGAGCCGGGTTTCGCCGAGAACATCGAGCGCATCTTCCGGGAGACCCGCGACGCCGCCTACGAGATCATCGACGCCAAGGGCTCCACCTCCTACGGCATCGGCATGGGTCTGGCGCGCATCACCAAGGCGATCATCCAGAACCAGGACGTCGCCCTGCCGGTGTCCGCCTACCTGGACGGGGAGTACGGGGAGCACGACATCTACATCGGCACCCCGGCCATCATCAACCGTGCCGGCATCGCCCGCGCCGTCGAGCTCCAGCTCAACGAGCACGAGCAGGAGCTCTTCGCCCACTCCGCCGCCACCCTGCGCGCCATCAAGGAGGAGTTCTTCCCGGCGGAGTGACTCGAGATGCCGAACCTCCCGGACGCAGGCACAATGTGGGGGTACCAAACATTGTGTCCAGCGCGTACGGAGGGACAGCCGTGGAAGCCAGGCTGCAGGAACTGATCACCGAGGTCGACGGACTCATCGACGCCGTCCGGGCGGAGGAGTCGCGGGCGTCGGAGGCCATTTCCCGCGTCGCCGAGAACCACCGGGACGGCGCGGTCAACCTCGTCCACTACGCGGAGCTGCGCCAGCACGACATCCGCTCGGTGCAGGGCGGCCTGGCGTCCATCGGCGCCACCCGCCTGTCGACGGCCGAGCCCGCCGTCCTGGCCCGCCTCCAGGCGGCCCGCAACGTGCTCTCCGCCTACAACGGCGAGCCGCTGAAGTACACCGACGTCGAGGTCCGCGACGCCTTCGCCCTGGCGGACGACATCCTCGAGGACCACGCCACCGACCTCTTCGGCTACTCCTCCGACGAGACGCACTCCCGCATCATGGTCACCCTGCCCGCCGAGGCCGGGGACGACCTCGACCTGGTCCGTGGGTTCGTCGACGCCGGCATGGAGCTGGCCCGCATCAACTGCGCCCACGACGGCCCGGACGTGTGGAAGCGCATGATCGACCACGTCCACACCGCCGCCCGCGAGGCCGGCCGGGAGATCAAGGTCGCCATGGACCTCGCCGGCCCGAAGGTGCGCACCGGGCAGATCGCCCCCGGGCCCGAGGTGGGCCGCGCCCGCGTCACCCGCGCCGAGACCGGCCTCGTGCTCACCCCGTCGAAGATCTGGCTCACCGCCAACGATCTTCCCGAGGGCGAGCACCCGCCGGTGCCCGCCGACCTGCCCGGCCGCCCCACGCTGCCGCTGCGCGTCGACCGCCCGTGGCTCGAGGGCCTCGCCGAGGGCGACGTCATCGACCTGTGGGACAACCGCGACTCCAAGCGCAAGTTCACCGTCACCCGCCTCGAGAACGGCGGCGTGCTCGCCGAGGGCCAGCAGAACGCCTACATCACCAACTCCACGCTGCTGCAGTGCGACTACACCAAGTCCCGCGTCTCCGGGGTGCCCGCCACCGAGCAGAAGCTGCGCCTCCACGTCGGAGACACCCTCATCCTCACCGACGACCAGACCCCGGCCCACCCGGAGCCGGGCCGAACCCCGCGCATCAGCTGCACCCTGCCCGAGGCGGTGCGCGCCATCGAGGTCGGTCAGCGCGTGCTTTTCGACGACGGGTCGATCGCCGGGCGCGCCGTCGACAAGCGGGCCGACGGTGAGCACACCGAGGTGGAACTGACCATCGACTACGCCGGCCCGAACGGCACCAACCTCGCCGCCTACAAGGGCATCAACCTGCCGGAGACCGTCCTGCCGCTGCCCAGCCTCACCGAGGAGGACATCGAGGCGTTCCGCTTCGTGGCGGAGCACGGTGACATCGCCAACGTCTCCTTCATCCGCGACACCGACGACGTCGCGTTCGTCCTCGACACCCTCGAGCAGATCGCGCAGGAGTCCGACAACCCGGAGCGCGTGCGACAGCTCGGCATCGTGCTGAAGATCGAGACGATCCCCGCCTACGAGAACCTCTGCCAGGTGCTTCTCGCCGGCATGCGCCACCCCAACCTGGGCATCATGATCGCCCGCGGCGACCTGGCCGTCGAGCTCGGATTCGACCGCATGGCCGAGGTCCCGCGCCTCATCGCCCAGATGGCGGAGGCCGCCCACGTGCCCGTCGTCATGGCCACGCAGGTGCTCGAGAGCCTGGCGAAGTCCGGCCTACCCACCCGCGCCGAGATCACCGACGCCGCCTACGCCCTGCGCTCGGAGGCCGTCATGCTCAACAAGGGACCGCACATCGCCGACGCGATCCGCATCCTGCACACCCTGTCCACCAAGCTGGGCCGCTCCCAGCGGAAGAATCGGCAGATGCTGCGGCAGATCGGCAGCTGGATGCCTGAGAATGGATAGATGGAGATCATTGCCCACCGCGGTTACTCCGCGAAGTACCCCGAACTGACCGAGGTCGCCTTCGAGCGTGCCCTCGAGATGCCGATCCACGGCGTCGAATGCGACGTCCGCCTGTGCCGTGACGGTGAGATGGTCGTCGTGCACGACCCGATCATCGACCGCGTCGCCGACGGCCGCGGGCGCGTGTCCCGCATGACGCTGGATGCGTTGCGCGAGTTCAACTTCGGCACCGAGGAGATGCCGCAGTCCGTGCTCACCCTGCACGAGCTGCTGGAGATGATCAGGCCGACGGACAAGCACCTCTACATCGAGACGAAGCACCCCTCCCGCTACGGTCCGATGGTCGAGGAGCAGGTGGTCCGCGTGCTGCAGCACGCCGGCATGCTCGACGACGAGCGCATCCACCTCATCACCTTCTCCGCCGCCGCCGTGGTGCGCATGAAGCGCCTCGCGCCGCAGGTCGACCGTTTCCACCTGCGCCGCAAGTACGAACGCTGGGCCAACCCCATCGACGCGCACCCCGGCCAGCCGACCGGGCTGGGGCTGTCGCTGTGGCGGGCGAAGCGGCGGCCGGACCTCATCGGCAAGCACGGCCTGCCCACTTACATGTGGACCGTCAACGAACCCGAGGACATGCTGTGGTCGCGGGACAACGGCGTCGACCTCATGGCCACCGACGAGGTGTCGCTGGCACTCGAGGTGCTGGGCGGCTGAGGCATATCACGGTAGGGATATCACGGCACGTGTAGGTCGAGAAGCGGTCGCGACAGAGGCGTGCTCCACTCGGCCCATGCCTGGGGTGATATGCCTCTGGGCAGCACCGCTGAGGGTATCTTTGACCCATGGCCAAGAAGAACAAGAAGAACGAGAACCTGCCCGAGGGCATGAGCCGTCGACAGGCGAAGCTCGCCGCCCGCGCCGCCGAGCGCGCCGCCCTGGAGAAGGACGTCCGCCCCTACGCCGGCATCGGCGGTGAGGCAGACCTCATCGCTCTGCAGGAGTTCGTCCCCGCCGCCACCGCGAAGGTGGCCGTCGCCGGCACCGACCGCGACGTCCACATCGCCACCGTCCTACCCGGCGGTGCCGCCGCCCTGGTCCGCGAGGACGGCACCGAGGCCTTCGTCGCCCTGCAGACCCGCATCCCCTCCCAGAACCCGGGCCGCGACCTGGCCTACGCCCTCGCCTGGGTCCGTGACGCCGCCGCCGGCGCCACGCTCGAGCAAGGTGTCGCCGACGGTTCCCAGCCGGCCCTGAGCGAGCTGCTCTCCGCCGACACCGAGCCGGAGATCACCGAGTACCAGGACTTCAACTGGTGGATGCCGGAGGGCACCCAGCTCGACCCGGTCACCGCGCAGGCCCTGCAGCAGGCCAACGACGCCGTCGTGGAGTCCCACCGCGTCGACACCGACATCCCGGGTGCCGTCTGGTGGGTCAACCCGGGTGGCGGCAAGGCCCACATCCGCTGGGTCCGCCCCGACGACAACGAGGACGGTCTCCTCAACGCCCTGGCCCGCGTCGCCGCCCGTGGCGAGCTCAACCTCGGTGAGGGCACGAAGTTCGCCGGTGTGTTCCGCACCCACGGCATCATCGTCCCGGTCTTCGACCTCGACCCGGGCGTCTCCCACGACTCCTACGGCGCGGAACTCGACCGCGTGGCGGAGGCCGTCGCCGCCGAGGTGTCCAACGATGCGCAGCTCAGCGCTGACGAGCGCAAGCAGCTGCAGAACATCAAGTCCCGCCAGGTGACCATCCGATAGGATCGCCGCAGGTCAGACAGTGGAAGGAGTGCGCAGCTGCGCACTCCTTCCGGCTTTTCGCAGGTCAGCGCATCGAGTTCCACAGCGCCTGCGCGCCCTCGAGATCCCACAGCACGACGTTGCCCACGGCGTAGTCCGCGAACCCGCCGACGGGCACGGTCTCGGTCTGCACGCCACCGCGCATGGCCAGGCCGACGCGGGCCAGGTTCCATACGTGATCGCCCTTGCCCACGGTGAAGGAGTTCGCCGTGTTGGTCACCTGCGGGAAGAACTCCAGCGGGTTGAGCAGGGTGTTGGGGGCGGTGGCCTCATCCATGAGCGCGGCGAAGAACTCGCGCTGGCGGTCGACACGGTCGAGATCCCCCATCGGGGTGGCGCGGGTGCGCACGTACCCGAGGGAGGTGGCACCGTCCATCTTCTGGCAGCCGGCCGGGATGTCCAGGTTGGCGAGCGGGTCGTTGATCGGTTCGGCCGGGCACAGCTCGACGCCGCCGATGGCGTCGACGACGTTGGCCAGCCCGCCCATGCCGATCTCGGCGTAGTGGTCGATGCGCAGGCCGGTCGCATTCTCGACGGTCGCCGTGAGCAGCTGCGGGCCGCCGTACGTGAACGCGGCGTTGATCTTGTCGTCGCCGTAACCCGGGATCGTGACGTACGAGTCACGCGGCAGCGACACCAGACGGGCCTCACCGACGGTGGGGATGTGCAGCAGCATGATGGTGTCGGTGCGTCCGACGCCGACGTCACCGCCCGTGCCCAGGCGGGCAGCCTCCTCGTCACTCAGGCCCACGCGTGAATCCGAACCGACGAGCAGCCAGTTCGTACCCGCCGTGTTGGCCACCCGCTGCTCCGGCATCGCCTCGACGCGGTTGAGCTGGGCGTCCGCCCACAGCATCATCGTCAGCGCCAGCACCACGACGATCGCGACCAGCGCGCCGAGGATCTTCAGCGGCCCGAAGGAGCGCCTCTTCCGCTGGCGGGGGGCCTGCCGGCGGGGCGGCTCCGGTGGCCGGTAGCTCGCCGGCGCAGGGCGGTACTGCGGCTCCTCCCGCCGAGGCGGCATGTACTGCTGCGGTGCCGCTTCTCGACGCGGCGGTCGCTGCGCCTCCCGCCGGGGAGGCCGCTGCTGCGGACGCCGACGTACCGGCCGACCGTAGCGGTCGACCAGAGGTTTGCCGCCGCGGCCGAGGACGTGGTCTCCGGAGTCGCGGGGGTCGGCGGAACGGCCGGGCTGGCGGCGGGGCGGGTCCTGCCGCCGCCGGGGGTCACGTTCATGCATGGGGATAAGACTAGCGCCCGATCCCCAGCCACGAGAGATTCCCACCGAGGGCGGCATAGCCGACGAAGGCGACGGCGTCGATGAGGAAGTGCGCGATGATGAGCGGCCACACGCGGCCGGTACGCCAGTAGAACCAGCCGTAGAGCATGCCCATGATGATGTTGCCGACGCACGCGGACACGCCCTGGTAGAGGTGGTAGGAGCCGCGGAGCACGCTGGAGAAGGCGAGCGCCCCCGCCACGCCCCATCCGAGTTGCCGGAGGCGGGTGAGGAGGTACATCACGACGACGATCTCCTCGCCCCAGGCGTTGGCGAAGGACCACGTGAGCAGGACGGGCACCTCGGTCCACGGGTGGGTGAGTGCGGTGGGCACGACCTCGCGGGTCAGTCCCAGGTGCAGGGCGGTGGCGTAGAAGGCGAGGCCGGGGATGCCGATGATCGCGGCCAGTCCCGCGCCCCAGCCGATGTCCGCCCAGCGCGGGCGGGGGAACTGCCCGGCGAGCAGGTACAGCGCCAGGGCGCCGTAGGCGAAGAGCGTGCCCGCCGAGGCCAGCTGCAGGCCGAGGTCGATCCACGGGGCGTTCGACAGGGACTGGTGGAGGGTGACCTGCTGCTCGTTGAGGGGGCGGGCGTCGAGAAGCGCGTCCGTCACCCGCAGCAGACCGCGCAGCCCGGAGATGCCGAAGCTGACGGCGAGGACGATGAGGATCTCGGTCCACAGGCGTTGGCGGGTCACGGGTGCAGCTCCCGGGCGAGGCCGAGGAGTTCGGCGTCGCTCAATCGCACCGCGCCGAGGTGCACGCCGACGGGCGGGCGTCCGGGCAGCTCCCACGGCACGGACACGGCCGCGGAACCTGTCATGTTGAACAGGGATCCCCACGGAGACCAGCGGGTCTGCTCGCGGAAGTTGTCCTCCGGGTCGAGGGCGGCGAAGTACCCGAGCGGTGGGGGATCGGTGGTGGTCATGGGGGTGAGCAGGGCATCGACGTCCCAGTATTCGGCGAGGTGGCGGCCGAGGTGGTCGGCGTGGCGATTCGCCTGGTCCAGGCGGGTGCGGGTGACGGCACGGCCGTGCGCCCGCAGCCAGGCGACGAGCCCCTCGGCGGGGCCGGGCAACCCGGCGAGCTTGGCGGTGAAGATGGTCCGGAAGGCCTCGAAGGTGATCTCGGTGTCCGGGTAGGGATGGACCTCGACCACGTCGTGGCCGGTCGCGCGGAGGCGCTCGGCGGCCTCGGCCACACCGCGCAGGTGCGCCTCCTCCACGGTGGCACCCGCGAACAATGGCCGGGTGAGCACGCCGATGCGGCGACGGCCCGCAACTGGGGTGATGTGGAGGAGGAAGGCGGCGTCGATAAGCGAACGGGTGATGAAGCCCTGCGCGGCCAGGCGTGGGGCGGAGGGTTTGAACCCGACGACGCCGCAGGCGGCGGCCGGCACGCGGATGGAACCGCCGCCGTCGGAGGCGTGCGCGGCAGGCACGAGGCCGCGGGCGACGAGCGCGGCCGCACCACCGGAGGACCCGGCGGGGGTGCGCCCCGGCCAGAGGGGGTTGGCGGGGGCGTCGAGGCCCGGGGGTTCGGTGTAGATCATGAGGCCCAGCTCGGCGGTGTGGGACTTGCCGGGGATGATGGCGCCGGCGTCGAGAAGCGCCGCGGGCAGGGGGTCGGTGGTCTCCGCGAGGCGGGTGCGGTGCGCGGAACCGAAGGTGGTGGGCATGCCCGCGACGTTCGCCAGGTCCTTGACCGGCAGGAGCAGCCCGTGGAGACGCCCGCGGTTGAGCCGGCGGTCGAGGCGCCCGGCGGCGTCGTGTGCCTGCTCCAACGCCAGGTGGGAGAAACCGTCCCCGGGCCGGACCCGCGCGGCGAGCTCCTCCACCGCGTCCACCGCCGAGCGTTCGCCGGAGCGCAGCTGGTCGGCGAGGGCGGGCAGGGACATGGTCATGCGGACCAGAATACGACTGGATAGGCTGGCAGTCATGACTGAGACCACCACCGTCGCCTACCTCGGCCCAGCGGGCACGTTCACCGAGGCCGCGCTCATCCGCTTCCAGGATCAGGGGGCGTTCGGCCCCGGTGAGGTGACCCAGCTGCCCGTCAACTCCCCGCGTGAGGCGCTCGACGCGGTGCGCGCCGGGCGGGCCGACTTCGCGTGTGTGGCCATAGAGAACTCCGTCGACGGTGCCGTGACCTCCACCTTCGATGCGCTCGTCGAGGCCGGCGGCGTGCAGATCTACCACGAGCTGGAGATCGAGATCGCGTTCTCCATCATGCTGCGCCCCGGAACGGAGCTGTCCGACGTCAGGACCTTCGCCACCCACCCGGTGGCGCATCAGCAGGTGCGGCAGTGGCTCGCGGAGAACATTCCCGACGCCCGCTTCGTCCCCGCCTCCTCCAACGCGGCGGCCGCCGAGGCCGTCGCCGAGGGGCGCGCCGACGCCGCCGCCGCCCCCGACCGCGCCGCCGTCCTCTTCGGGCTCGATGTCGTGGCGAAGGACGTCGCCGACGTGGCCGGGGCCCGCACCCGCTTCGTCGTCGTCGGACCCCGGGGCGTGCCGACGCCGCGCACCGGCACCGACCAGACCACCGTCGTGTTCACCCTGCCCAACGAGCCCGGCACCCTGGTCGCCGCCCTCACCGAGTTCTCCCTCCGCGGTGTCGACATGAGCCGCATCGAGTCCCGCCCCACCCGCAAGGTCTTCGGCACGTACCACTTCTACGTCGACCTCGTCGGCCACATCGACGACGTCCCCCTCGCCGAGGCCCTGCGCGCCCTGTGGCTGCGCGCCGAGGACATCACCTACCTCGGTTCCTGGCCCACCCCGGGACGCGACGGGGAGGCGACGGTCGCCGACCAGGCCCGACTGGAGCGCGCCACCGACTGGGTGCGCGCCGCCCGGGAGGGACGGGCATGACCGGACGGCTCATCCTGCTGCGCCACGGCCAGACGCACAGCAACGTCGCCCGCAAACTGGACACCCGCCCGCCGGGGGCCGAACTCACCGACACCGGCCGCAACCAGGCGTGGAACGTCGGCGTCGAACTCGCCGAGTACTGCGAGGCCGGGGGCGGCTCCCCGGGGCGTCTCGGAGCGGTGGTCTCCTCGGTGGCGCTGCGCGCCCAGCAGACCGCGCTGCTCGCCATGACCGCCTTCGAGCAGACCGCCGGCCTGCGGGAACGCGAGATGCTCATCGACGTCGAGGTCGGCCTGCACGAGATCTTCGCCGGTGACCACGAGATGCTCTCCGACGAGGACTCCCACCGCTCCTACGCCACCGCCCTGCGCGGCTGGCTCGATGCGGACGCCGAGGCCCGGATCCCGGGCGGCGAAACCTACCTCGAGCTCATGGACCGCTACCGGCCCGTCATGGAGAACCTCGTGCTCTCCCACCTGGCCGACGGGGCGGCGAAGGATGTGCTGGTGGTCAGCCACGGCGCGGCGATCCGCACCATGGCGGCGCACGCCGCCAGCGTCGACCCCGACTTCGCGTTCGCCGGCTACCTGGGCAACTGCCGCTTCATCGTCCTCGAGCCCGGGGACCGTCCCTTCGGCGAGTGGAAGCTCGTGCGCTGGGCGGACCTGGACCACCAGATCTAACCCCAGCCCAACCTCTCGAGGTCGTCCTCCTCCAGCCCGAAGTAGTGGCCGACCTCGTGGAAGACGGTCACCTTCACCTGCTCCGCCAGATCCTCCTCGGAGTGGCAGTAGCGCTTGAGCGCCTCCTTGTAGATGAAGATGGCGTCGGGAAGAAAACCGGTGTGGTGGTGCGTGCGGTCGGGGAGGGCCACGCCGACGTAGAGCCCCAGGTAGGTGGGGTGCTCCTCGTTGTAGTCCGCGACCTGGATGGCCACGTTGACCAGGCGGCGGGCGAACTCGTCCGGAATCTGGTCGAGGGCGTCGTTGACCAGATCGTCGAAGGCCTCGTCGCTGATGTCGACCATTACGGGGCGGGCTGCTCTCGGAGGGGGTTGCGCTCGGGCTGCTCGGCCGGGGGCTGGCCGTCGATGAGCAGGCCCTCCCGGCCGTCCCGGGCGGTGCCGTTGAGGTTGGAGAACCCGCCCTCCGGGGTGGCGTGGAACAGGGAACAGTTCACGGAACGGGAACCACCGATCCACGAGGCCTGGCCGAGGGTGCCCCAGTAGGGCTGCAGCGTCGACCGGTACAGGTTCTCCTCCCCGCCGAGGTAGTCGATGGCGGCCTGGGTGCACGCATCCTGCAGGTGACGGTCCTGGTCCTCGACGCTCGGGGTGCCCTCCGGGAACACCGGCGCCAGGTCGACGATGGCGGTGGTCTCCAGCTGGTGGTTCTCCGCACAGTCGACGGTGCGCAGGGAACGGGAGTCATCGACGTAGACGCACTGCCCCGGCTGGGCGACGACGGCCTGGTCCTGCTCGGCGGCGGCTCCCGTGGTGAGCATCGGCACGCCGGAGGCGTCGGTGGACTGGATGCCGCACAGCATGGTGCGGTCGCCGGCCTCCCACGCCTCGGCGGGCGGGAGGATCGGGGCGATGGAGTAGCGGCCCACCGGATCGAACCGGCCGCCGAGGTAGCGCAGGGTCGGGGTCTGGCACAGCTCCTCGCGCAGCTGGGCCTGGCGGGTGAGGTCCGGCATGGAGGCGTTGCGTCCGAACTCCGACGACGGGTAGGCGGCGAGGTTCTCCCGGGCGGAGATCTCGAAACGGTGCTCGCCGTCGCAGGAGGCCTGCTGGAAGTTGCTGACGGTCCCGTCCTCGGCGATGTCCCAGGTCAGGCAGGCACCAACGTCGGCCGTGGTGAAGGGGGCCGCACCGTTGCCGCCGTTCTCCCCGTTGGCGGGCCCGGCCACGCTGCTGACGGTGCTCCCGTTGCCGTTGTCCCCCGGGGTGTCCACGGAGAAGTAACCGTAGGAGCCGACGGCAACGGCGGCGGCGAGTGCGGCCACCAGGCCGGTGCGTACTGCTGCCGCGGAACGTGCGGTGGAAGTCGTCATAATGATCGAATCCTACTCACTCTCCCGCGTGACACGGGTGTTCAGACGATAACGGTCGGTGCGGTACACCGAGGAACACCACTCCACCGGCAACGTCCCGGAACGGGAGTACCGCACGATGTGGAGCAGGGCGGTGCCGGGCGCGACGTCGAGAAGCGCGGCCTGCTGCTCGTCGGCGCTGACGGCGGTGACCACCTGATCGGCCTCCGTGACGGGCACGCGGTAGTGGTTCTCCAGGATGGAGTAGACGGAGTTGTAGACGTCGTTCTCCAGCAGGTCGGGCACGTGCTCGGCGTTGTACCAGCCGTCGTCGATGGAGTACGGCTCCCCGTCGCCGAGGCGCAGGCGGCGCAGATGCGTGTGCAGCGTCGCCGGCTCGGAACGGAAGAACTCCAGGACCTCCGGCGGGGCGGGTGCGCGTTCGGAGAGCAGGATCTTCGACGCCGCCGACACGTCCTGCGCCTTCATCTCCGAGCTGAACGACGCCAGGTGCAGGCGTGAGACCAGCGGATTCGGGGCGACGAACGTGCCCTTGCCGCGGGCCCGGCGCAGGCGGCCACTGGCCACCAGGTCACCGATGGCGCGACGCACCGTGATGCGGGAGACGCCGTACGTCTCCTCCAGCACCCGCTCACCGGGCAGCAGATCACCCGGATGGAGCTGGGTGGTGCACATCTCCTCGAGGATCGCCCGGAGCTGCGCATGCTTGGGTTTCGGCCCGTCCGTGATGGGGATGGCGGGCAACTGGGGTGGGGAGGTCATCCGCGATGCAGCAGCCATGTGATCGATCCTACGCCGCTGGTTATGACCAGTGCAGGGTGTCGGCCTGTCGGCATCATCACGCCGTGCCCCCACCATCGGCGCGACCGGCGGGGACGCGCGGTAGGCTCGTATGCGTGATTGATCTCAAATTCCTCCGCGAGAACCCCGACGTCGTCCGCGCCTCCCAGGTGACCCGAGGTGAGGACCCGGCGCTCGTCGACAAGCTCATCGCCGCCGACGAGCAGCGTCGCTCCGCCATCTCCGAGGCCGACGCTCTGCGCGGCGAGCAGAAGGCCTTCGGCAAGAAGATCGGCCAGGCCGCCCCGGAGGACCGCCCCGCCCTGCTCGAGGGCTCCAACGAGCTCAAGGCCAAGGTCAAGGAGGCTGAGGAGGCGCAGAAGGCCGCCGAGGAGGCCGTCAACCAGCTGCAGATGCAGCTGTCCAACGTCGTCGAGGGTGCCCCGGCCGGCGGTGAGGACGACTTCATCGTCCTCGAGCACGTCGGCGAGCCGCGCCAGTTCGACTTCGAGCCCAAGGACCACCTCGAGCTGGGCACCTCCCTCGGGCTCATCGACATGGAGCGCGGCACCAAGGTCGGTGGCGCCCGCTTCTACTACCTCACCGGCGACGGCGCGTTCCTGCAGCTGGGCATGATGATGCTCGCCGCACAGAAGGCCCGTGCCGCCGGCTTCCAGCTCATGATCCCGCCGGTGCTCGTGCGTCCGGAGATCATGGCCGGCACAGGCTTCCTCGGTGACCACGCGGAGGAGATCTACTACCTCGAGCGCGACGACCTCTACCTCGTCGGCACCTCCGAGGTGGCGCTGGCCGGCTACCACAAGGACGAGATCATCGACCTGTCCCAGGGCCCGGTGAAGTACACCGGCTGGTCCTCCTGCTTCCGCCGCGAGGCCGGCTCCTACGGCAAGGACACCCGCGGCATCATCCGCGTCCACCAGTTCGACAAGCTGGAGATGTTCGTCTACTGCAAGCCGGAGGACGCCGCCGCCCAGCACCGGGCGCTGCTCGACATGGAGCGCGACATGCTCTCCGCCGTCGAGGTCCCGTACCGCATCATCGACATCGCCGGCGGTGACCTCGGCCAGTCCGCGGCCCGCAAGTTCGACACCGAGGCATGGGTGCCCACCCAGAACACCTACCGCGAGCTCACCTCCACCTCGAACTGCACCACCTTCCAGGGTCGTCGTCTGCAGACCCGCTACCGCGACGAGAACGGCAAGGCCCAGATCGCCGCGACCCTCAACGGCACGCTGGCCACCACCCGCTGGCTTGTCGCCATCCTGGAGAACAACCAGCAGGCCGACGGCTCCGTCGTCGTTCCGGAGGCGCTGCGCCCGTTTGTGGGCAAGGATGTTCTCGAGCCGAAGAAGTAGGGGAGAGACCATGGCCAAGCGACCGTTCACCAAGCGCGCGGGCTTCTACGTCCCGCGTGAGCTGCCCGAGGTCCCCGACCACCCGGTCGAGGCGAAGGAACGTCCGTACAACAGCACCATCATCCCGATCGCCAAGTCGCTGATGAAGGCCCAGGGCATCCGCTTGACCGTCTTCGGGGCGGAGAACATCCCGCTCGAGGGCCCGGCTCTGCTGGCGATCAACCACACCGGTTACTACGACTTCATCTTCGGCGGGATCCCCGCGCACCTGCGCGGCCGTCGCCTGGTGCGGTTCATGTCGAAGAAGGAGATCTTCGACGCCCCCGTCGCCGGCCCCCTCATGCGCGCCATGAAGCACCTCCCGGTGGACCGTTCCGCCGGGGCGTCCTCGCTGCTCGACGCCGTGGAGCGCCTCCGCGCCGGGCAGCTGGTGGGCATCTTCCCGGAGGCCACGATCTCCCGCTCCTTCGAGCTCAAGGAGTTCAAGAACGGGGCCGCGCGCATCGCCGCGGAGGCCGACGCCCCGCTCATCCCCATGGTCATCTGGGGGTCGCAGCGCATCTGGACCAAGGGGCACCCGAAGCGCCTCGGCCGCACGAACACCCCGGTGTTCATCCGCATCGGCGAGCCGATCGACCCCTCCGGTTCGCCGGACGAGGCGATCGCACGCCTCAAGGACGCCATGCAGGTGCTCCTCGACCGGGTCAAGGACGACTACACCCGGGCCTACGGCCCGTTCCCGGCCGGCGAGTACTGGATTCCGGCCGAGGACGGTGGCTCCGCCCCCACGCTTATCGACGCCCGCCGCATCGACACCGAGGCCAAGGCCGCCAAGGCAGCCAAGGCGGAGAAGAAGGCGGCCGCGAAGCTGGACAAGCGGGCCGACGCCAAGCTCGGCAACGCACGCTCCTTCATCGACATGGTGAAGGAAAAACTCAGGAGATAAATCATGGAGACACCCGGTCCGGCCCCGAAGCTCGTGGCCAGTGACGTCGACGGCACGATCATCACCTCGCAGGAGCGCATCCTGCCGCAGGTCCGCGACGTCATCGTCCGCGCCGTCCAGGCCGGGACCGAGGTGGCCCTGGCCACCGGGCGCCCGCACCGGTGGATCTTCCCCGTCCTCGACCAGCTGCCCATCCGGCCGGTGTGCGTCACCGCCAACGGCGCGGTGGTCTACGACTCCGCCAACGACCAGGTCATCGCCTCCCACACCCTCGCCCCCGACACCATGACCGAGGTGCTCGACCTGGCGAAGGAGGCGTTCCACGGGGTCGGCGGCGTGGCGGTCGCCTGCGAACGGGTCGGACGCTCCGCCTTCGACCCGGAGGAGGAGATGTTCGTCGTCGCCCCCGACTTCCTCAACACCTGGGAGGAGCAGGGCTTCGGTGTCCTTCCCGAGTACGAGGTCATCAGCGAACCGGCCGTGAAGATGCTCCTGCGCCATGAGGGTCTGAGCGCCCCGGAGATGTTCGACATCCTCGCCCCGTTTCTCGACCCGGACGTCGCCCACGTGACCTTCTCCATGAACGAGGGGCTCCTGGAGGTCGCCGCCCCCGGCGTGACCAAGGCCCTCGGCGTCTCGACACTGGCCACCATGCACGGCATCGACCAGAGCGAGGTCATCGCCTTCGGGGACATGCCCAACGACATCGAGATGCTCGCCTGGGCGGGCATCGGCGTGGCCATGGGCAACGCGCGGGACTCGGTGAAGGACGTCGCCGACTTCGTCACCGGCACCAACAACGAGGGTGGAATCGCGCAGGTCCTCGAGCGCTGGTTCTAGGATTGAGCCATGACGGCTTCCCACCCGAAACAGTATGTGGCGGCGATCGACCAGGGCACCACATCCACACGCTGCGTCATCATCGACGAGGCAGGGCAGGTGGTGTCCTCCGGGCAGTACGAACACCGGCAGATCATGCCGCAGCAGGGGTGGGTGGAGCACGACCCTCTGGAGATCTGGGCCAACACCCGCCGCGCCGTGTCCACCGCGATGGTGGACATCGACGTCTCCCCGGACCGCATCGCCGCGCTGGGCGTGACCAACCAGCGGGAGACCGCGGTGGTGTGGGACAAGGCGACCGGCCGGCCCATCCACAACGCCATCGTGTGGCAGGACACCCGCACCGCCGACATCGCGGGGGATGATCCCCGGCGCTGGCTCGACCGCACCGGATTGCTGGCCAACTCCTATCCGGCGGGGCCGAAGATCGCGTGGATCCTCGACCACGTCGACGGTGCCCGGGAGCGCGCGGAGGCCGGGGAGCTGCTCGCCGGCACCATCGACACGTGGCTGCTGTGGAACCTCACCGGCGGGGCCCGCGGGGATGAAGGACGCCCGGCGGTCCACGCCACCGACGTCACCAACGCCTCGCGCACCCTCCTCATGGATCTGCGCACCTGCCAGTGGGACGAGGAACTGTGCGCCGAGATCGGGGTGCCGCCCCGGGTGCTGCCCGAGATCCGTCCCTCGCTCAGCGAGTTCGGCGCGGTGCGCCGGCGCGGCACGCTCGCCGGGGTGCCCATCACCGGGGTGCTCGGTGACCAGCAGTCCGCCATGTTCGGGCAGGGCTGCTTCGAGGTCGGCGACGCCAAGAACACCTACGGAACAGGCCTGTTCCTGCTGCTCAACACGGGTGACCGGCCCCAGTTCTCCGAGCACGGCCTGCTGTCCACCGTTCTCTACCAGCGCGACGGGGAGCCCCCGGTCTACGCACTGGAGGGGTCCGTCGCGGTGGGCGGATCCCTCATCCAGTGGCTGCGCGACCAGCTGGGGATCATCCGCTCGGCGGACGAGGTGGAGACGATCGCCGCCGATGACAACGGCGGCGTGTTCATCGTCCCGGCGTTCTCCGGGCTGTTCGCCCCGCGCTGGCGTCCCGACGCCCGAGGTGTCATCGTCGGCCTCACCCGCTTCGCGGACCGCACCCACATCGCCCGCGCCGCCCTCGAGGCCACGGCGCTGCAGTCGCGCGAGGTCGTCGAGGCGATGATCGCGGACTCGGGGATCGAGCTCACGAGTCTGCGTGTCGACGGCGGCATGACCGCCAACGCCACCCTCATGCAGCTGCAGGCCGACGTGCTGGGTGCCGAGGTGGTGCGTCCGGGCAACATCGAGACCACCGCTCTCGGGGCCGCTTTCGCGGCGGGCATCGGTGCCGGTTACTGGTCCTCCCTCGACGAGGTCCGTGCCCTGCAGACC
>DGYFI06203__coassemble_1277_pt1 | contig 22452 bp, 22 predicted proteins | sample DGYFI06203__metabat2_high_PE_041 | metagenome-assembled genome bin DGYFI06203 | reverse complement strand
TGGTGGTTCAGATCACACGTCTTTCGCGGGCCGCGGTGATGGCGGCCGTGCGGGTGCCCACGCCGAGCTTCTGGAAGATGTGCACCAGGTGCGTCTTCACGGTGGCCTCGGAGATGAACAGCATCTTCGCCAGTTCCCGGTTGCCGGCCCCCGTCTCCAGGGCCCGGAGGATCTCGATCTCGCGGGCGGACAGGGCCTCCGCGGGGCGGCTCATCCGCTCCGCCAGAGCGTCGGCGACCTCGGGGGCGAGGGTGCGGCGGCCGGCGGCGGTGGCCACGACGGCGTCGTGAAGCGCCTGTTCAGGGGCATCCTTGAGGAGGTAGCCGAGGGCACCGGCCTCGACGGCGGCGACGATGTCCGCCTGCGTGTCGTAGGTGGTGAGGATGAGCACCGGCGGGCCGTCGGCCGCACGCAGGCGGCGGGTGGCGGTGATGCCGTCCATGCCGGGCATCTGGATGTCGCACACCACGACGTCGACCTCCTCCCGCGTGGCCGACAGCGCGGCCTCCCCGTCGGCCTCTTCCGCGACGACGCTGATGTCGGGGAACGCGTCGAGGATGGTGCGCAGTCCGGCGCGGACGACGGGGTGGTCGTCGATGAGCATGACACGGATCATGACGGCTCCTTTGCCGAGGTCAGGGGGATGTGGACGGTGGCGGCGGTGCCACCGTCGGACTCGATGACCAGCTCTCCGCCGACGGAGGCGACGCGGGCCGCGAGGCCCCGCAGGCCATAACCGCGGGTGCCGGGGAAGCCGCGGCCGTCGTCGAGCACGTCGAGGGTGACCTCGCTGTCCCACACGCCGTAGGTGACCACCGCGCGGCCCGCGGCGGCATGCTTGACGACGTTCGCCAGCAACTCCCCCGCCGCCCGGATGACCACCCGTGACACGGGTTCCGGCAGCTCACGGTCGGTGTCGCCGGCCAGCTGCAGGGTGAGGTCGAGGGGTTCGCCGAGGGCCTCCTGCCGGGCGCGGGTGCGTTCGACGATGTGGCGCAGAGCCACCGGCACGGGCTCCCCCGGTGTCGCCAGATCGCGGACGAAGCGGCGGGCCTCGGCGAGGCTGTCCGTGGCCTGGTCCTCGATGGTGCGCACCTGGTGCAGGGCGGCATCGACGTCGCCGCGCTCCAGGCTGCCGCGCACCGCCCGGGACACCAGGACGATGGAACTCAGCCCCTGGGCGACGGTGTCGTGGATCTCGCGGGAGAGCCGTTCGCGCTCCTCGAGACGCCCGGCCTGATGCTCGGACGCGGCGAGTTCCTCCTGGGTGGCCCGCAGATCATCGGCCACCCGGCGGTGGTGCGCGGCCTCCCGGTGCAGGGCGAGGTACGTCCAGTAGATCGCCACCGCCAGGACCGTCCCGATGAACGGACCCACCGCCGAGGCCGGTGTCCACTCCCCCGGGTGCAGCTGCGCGGGCACGAACGCCGCGATCGCCCACGCCGCCACCGCCGCCACCACCCCCAGCGTGCGCGGGAGGAGATGGAGAAACAGCAGGACCAGCGGAAACAGCAGCCATACGAACGTGATGGACACGGCCACCAGGGCATGCCACAGCAGCGTCACCGCCGCCAGCCACCACCACACGACGCCCCGCGGCGGGGTGCCGACACTGTGCTCCCACACCGTGCCCAGCACGTAGACCAGAGCCAGCCCGACGGTGAGCGGCAGCACCGGCGTGCCCGTCGCCGCCGCCGGCTCCGCCAGCAGGAACAGCACCAGGCCCAGCACCAGCAGAAACGCGAAGAGCAGGTGCAGGCCGATGCGGAGGGTACGGAGCAGGGCTGTCACACCCCCGACCGTAGCCGCCGGGTGGTGGAGGGGGCATCAACCGACCGGTTGAGTGGAGTTTCCACTGCGCAGCCGATGGAACGCGGGCCGGGGGCGGCGAGCATGAAGGCATGTTCCTCGGTATCCGCGATCTCATCCACGCCCGCGGCAGATTCTCGCTCATCGCGGCGGTCGTCGGGCTCATCACCCTCCTGCTCGTCATGCTCACCGGCCTCACCGGCGGCCTCGGCGCGCAGAACACATCGGCCCTCACCTCGCTCGACCCCGACCGGGTCGTGTTCTCCTCGGAGGAGCCCTCGTTCACGGACTCGCAGGTCACCGCCGCCGACGTGGCCGCCTGGGAGACTGTCGCGGGGGTCGAGGAGGTCCGCCCGCTCGGCACGCTGCAGACCCGCCTCGAGGCGGACACGACCCGGGCGGTTGCCGTCCTCGGCCTCCCCGGTGTCGGCCCGGGGGCGGTCCTGTCCGAATCGCTTCTCGACGCCCCGCCCCGCCACGTCGACCTCGGCGGCGTCCGCGTCCCCGTCGCGGGCACCGCCCCCGACGAATACCACTCCCACTCCCCCGTCGTGTGGGTCGACACCGCCACCTGGCAGGACATCGCCCGCACCGACGCCCTGGGCACCGTCCTGCTGGTGGACGGGGACGTCGCCGGGGATGCGAACGGCATGACGGTGACCACGCTGCGCGGATCCTTCGCCGGGTTGGCCGCGTACCAGTCGGAGCGGGGCTCGCTGCAGACGATGCAGGGCTTCCTCTACGCCATATCGGCGCTGGTCATCGTGTCCTTCCTCACCGTGTGGACGATCCAGCGCACCCGCGACCTGTCCATCCTGCGGGCCCTCGGGGCGAGCCCCGGATATCTCGTCTGCGACGCCCTGGGGCAGGCCGCGCTCATCCTGGCGCTCGGCGTGACGGTAGGAGCCCTGGCCGGCTGGGGTCTGGGAATTCTCGCGGGGCAGGCGGTCCCCTTCCGGCTCACCGCCGTAACCGTGCTCGGCCCGGCCGTCGGCATCTGGCTGCTCGGCCTCGTCGGCGCCTACCTGGCCACCCGGCGGGTCGCCCGGGTGGACCCGCTCATCGCTCTCGGAGGACACGGATAATGACTCTCCACCTTGACCACATCACCCTCACCTACCCCGACGGACCCACTGAGGTCACCGCCGTCGACGACGTCTCCCTCACCCTGCACCCCGGGCAGTTCACCGCGCTGGTCGGGGAATCCGGTTCCGGTAAATCCTCGCTGCTGGCCGTGGCCGCCGGCCTGCAGGAACCCACCTCCGGGCAGGTGCGTGTCGACGGCCCCCGCGGCCTCATATTCCAGCAGGCCAACCTGCTGGGCGCCCTCACCGCCCGGGAGCAGCTGCTTGTCACCGACCACATCCGGGGGCGGAAGCCGCGCCGCGACCGGGCCGATGAGCTGCTGGAACGCGTCGGACTCGCCGGGTTCGGCCACCGCCGGATGAACCAGCTCTCCGGTGGGCAGCGCCAGCGCGTCAACATCGCCCGCGCCCTCATGGGCTCCCCCGCCGTCCTGCTCGCCGATGAGCCGACCTCCGCCCTCGACACCCGCCTGGCCCGCGAGGTCGTGGACCTGCTCGCCGACATCACCCGGGAGACGCAGGCGGCCACCCTCCTGGTCACGCACGACCGCTCGCTCCTCGACTCCTGCGACCGCGTCGTCGAGATGCGGGACGGCCGCGTCCGGGAGGTGCGGGCGGTGTCATAATGGCGGGCATGGACCAGCTCGCCGAACTGCGCGCCCGGCGCATCATCGCCCAGGGCCTGCACACCCCCGGACGCAGTGCCGCGGAGGCCGCCCGGTGGATGCTCGGCGTCCAGGGCCAGAAGTACGGTGACGGCATCCGGGCCCTGTCCCTGCGGGGGCCGCGTGACGACGCCGCGGTGCTCGCCGCCGTCGACAAGCACGAGGTCGTGCGGGCCTGGCCGATGCGCGGCACCCTGCATTTCCTGCCTGCGGAAGACGCCCGCTGGATGATGCGGCTGTGCAGCCCCCGGGTGGCACGTGCGCAGATGCAGCGGCGCGTGGGCCTGGGGATCACGGAACCGCAGGTAAAGGCTGCCCGGGAGGCGCTGCATTCCGCCCTCCGGGAACGGCCGCTCACCCGGCCGGAATTGTACGAGGTGTTCGCGGCGGCGGGCGTGGATCCCACCGAGCAGCGCGGCCCGCACCTCGCGCGCGCCTTCGGGGGAGAGGGCGATGTGGTCCAGGGCCCGCGGCAGGGGGCCGTCGAGACGTTCGTGCACGTGGACACCCTGCCCGTCGCGCAGCGGGAGCTGGCAGGGGACGAGGCCCTGGCGGAGCTGGGGACACGCTACCTGCATTCGCACGGGCCGGCGTCGGTGAAGGATCTCGTGTGGTGGGCCGGGATCACGGTCGCCCAGGCGAAGAAGGCGGTGGCGCTGGCGCGGGACGTCGTTGCATTCGGGGACGGATTCGGCGACGGGTACTGGATGGGGGAGTGGCAGCGGGACGTCGACAAGCGGGAACTGGAGGAGGCGCTGGCGACGACCTACGAGCTGCCCGCCTTCGACGAGATCCTGCTCGGCTACGGTGAGAAGTCACTCATCCTGCCTGATGAGCTGCGCCCGCAGGTACTGACCAAGAACGGCCTGAGCTGGCCTTTCCTCATGGTCGACGGTGTGATCACGGGGCGGGCGGCGTGAGCTACACCTGGATGCGGCAGTACAGCCCCGAGCACATCGCCGTGCTGGTGACCGGGATCGTGGCGTGCGGGATCCTCGTGGTCGCGGCGCGCCGGGTGCGTGGGGCCCCGTGGCTGACCGTCGCCCGGCAGGTGACGGGCTGGGTGCTCATGGTGCTGGCGGGGGCGTGGCTGGTGTTCACGCTGTGGCCCGGCAACCTGCACGTCACCGAGGCACTGCCCTTCCACCTGTGCGACTGGCTGCGGTACATCCTCGCGTACGGTCTCATCACCGGCGATGAGCGGGCCCTGGCGATCACCTATTATTGGGGGATCCTGCTGAATCCGCAGGCGATCGTCACCCCGTACCTGCCCTACGTGCACTACCCGGCGTGGGTGCAGTTCGCCGGCTACTGGTTCTTCCATATGGTGGCGCTCATCGTGCCGATCGTCATGGTCGCGGGGTTCGGCTGGCGTCCGACGTGGCGTGACTTCCGCTTCGTGGCGACGGTGTCACCTTTCTGGATGGCGACGGCCGGCCTGGCGAACAGGGTGACCGGCGGAAACTACGGCTTCTTCGCGCACAGGCCGCCGACACCCTCCATCATTGATATCTTCCATCGTGTGGGATGGAAACGGCACTACTGGGTCCTCGAGGTCATCCTCATCGCGATCGTGTGGACGGGGGTGATGACATGGCCCCTTACAGCCCGGAACACTGGGCGGCGCTGATGGTCATCGCCGTGGCCACGCCCCTGCTCGTGCGCGCCGTCCGCGGCCGCGACGTCGACCGCTGGATCACCGTCGCCGGCTGGGTGATGCTCGTGGTCTCCGTGTGGTGGATGGGATGGGACATGCGTCCCACCGTCTTCGACGTCCAGCGCTCCCTGCCGCTGCACCTGTCGGACATGGCCCGGCTGACGACGTCGCTCGCGCTCATCACCCGGAAGTGGTGGTGGGTCGCCCCGACCTACTACTGGGGCCTGACCCTCAACGTGCAGTCCCTGCTCACCCCGGACCTCAGCTACTTCGTGGACCCCCGCCTCGAGTACCTCATGTACTGGCTCCTCCACGCGGCGGTCTTCATCGCGCCGATCGTCCTGGTGTGGGGGAGAGGCATGCGCCCGACCTGGACGTGGTACCAGGTGACGTGGGTCTTCTCGCTGGCGTGGATGGCGGTGACCATGCTCATCAACGTGGTCACCGGCTCCAACTACGGCTACCTCAACGCGCACCCCCCGGGGCGCTCGCTTCTCGACGCCATGGGCCCCTGGCCCACCTATCTCGGCGTCGGGTGCGGCATCCTCGCCGTCACCTGGGCGGGCATGACCTGGCCCTGGGAGAAGCTGCGCAAGCGCAGGTCAGCGTAGGAAAAGAGTGCGCAGCTGCGCACTGTTGACGCGCTGCAGACATGGCGAAGCGCCGGGAGTAGAGCGCGACAAAACCCGTAAGGGAATTGAAGGAGTTGGTTCAGGATGGAAAGAGTTTCAAAGCGGGGAAGGCCGGGGCACTCCCGTGAGCACGTAATCGAAGTAGCCGTAACCGAGTTCAACAATCGGGGATATGAAGCGACTTCGATGAGCTCATTGGCCAGTTTGCTCAGGGTGAGTAAGTCAGCCCTCTATCATCATGTCTCGTCGAAGGAGGAGATTCTCGAGGAAGCAGTGCAATCAGCTCTGCTGAAACTCGAGGCTGCTGTGGCCGCCGCATTCACACAGACGCTCGATGGAGGTGACCGCTTGAAGCTCCTGATAAGGGGTCTCGTTGACGCTGTTTGCGATTCCCCAGACAATGCGCGGTTGGCGTTCGATATGAGGGGGAACACCGAAATGGAAAGAGACCTGATACTCCGTCGAGCAGGGATCGAGGAGGCCCTTCAAATCGCCGTGGAGGAAGCCGTGGAGGCAAAGGCTCTGCGAAGTTGCGCGGAGCCTAGGGTAGTGACCAGCTTGGTGTGGGGAATGATTGCGTCGGCATCCGAACTGCCTCGGAAGAACGGAGAAGTGTCTCCTGCGCGCCTTGCCGACGTAATCACGGAGCTGTTACTGAAAAATATGGGAGAGTGATTTGGGAAGACGGCAGGGTGAAGGTTGCGGATATCTCTTCTAGATTGACAATTAATTCAATTACCGTGTTGAAAGCGATGGTCCAACCGAGCCGTTCGCGAAATTGTGTAATCACGGCGACTGGCGCGGCCCTCGTCGCGCTTATCGACGCCCCGTCAGCCGCGCCGTCGCCTGCGGTATCGCCTCCGCGATCCGGGAGGCGGACGTCGGGGCCGGGCCGTCCGGGGTCTGTGCCGCCAGCCACGCGGCGAGACCGTGGATGCCCACCGCCGTCGGGAGCTCCGCCGGGCCGGAGCGGGCCAACCAGGCCCCGGCCAGGCCGGCGAGCACGTCGCCGGATCCGGGGGTCGCGGCCCAGGAGGACCCGGCGTCGACGGTGCACATGCCGTCGCTGGTGGCGATGACCGTGCGGCGCCCCTTGAGCAGTACCCCGCAGCGCAACTCCCGGACGAGCGCGCGCACCGCCCCGAGGGGATCGGCGGTGACGTCCGGCAGACCACCGACCGCCTCGGCCAGCCGGCGGAACTCCCCGGCATGCGGGGTGAGCAGCGCATCCCCCTCCCGCGAGCGCAGCGCGTCCCGCAGCTCGGGGGAACGGGACAGGAGGGTGATCGCGTCGGCGTCGATGAGCAGGGGTTCGGGGCGGGCGAGCAGTTCGGTGAGCTCGGCGTGCGCGGCCTCGTCGGTGCCCCGGCCCGGGCCGACGACCCACGCCTGGACGCGACCGGTCTCGGCCACCGTGCCCGAGATGACCACCTCCGGGACCGCGCGGACGACGTCACCACCCAGCGGTCCGACGTAGCGGACCATGGAACTGGTGGCGCGGACCGCGCCGAGAGTCGTCAGCAGCCCGGCCCCGGGATACGTCCCGGACCCGGCGCACAGGCCGACGACCCCGCCGGAGTACTTGTCGTCCCCCGCGCCGGGCTCGAGGGAACCGGACGAGGGGACCGTGGCGAGAGGCAGCAGCGGGGCGGGCCAGCTGCGTGCAGGTTCCCGGCTGCGGAGGGCGGGGACGGGCTCCGCCTCCGCGCGCAGCGCCGCGCCGAGGTCGCCGGCCTCGTTGCCGATGTCAGCCAGCAGCACCTCCCCGCAGGTGTGGCTCACCGCGTGTGCGTACCGCAGGCCGCCGAAGGTGACGGTGACGTCCGCCGTGACATGGTGTTCGGGAAGCTCACCCGTGTCGGCGGTGACGCCGGAGGGGACGTCGACCGCGAGCACCGCCGCCCGGGTCCGACCCAACCAGGCGCCGAGTTCGGGGTCCAGGCCACCGGCCCCTCCGATGCCCAGGACACCGTCGACGATGAGGTCGGCCCGCGCGGGGTCGGGCAGCCCGCCCAGGACCGTGCCACCCGCTGCCTCGAAGGCGGCCCGGGCCCGTTCGTGCACCCGGCCGTCCCGCCCGAGCAGCACCGCGTCGACCGGGTGCTCGGCCGCCAGCTCAGCCCCGGCATACAGGGCGTCCCCGCCGTTGCCCCCCGCGCCCACGAGCAGGAGCACGCGGGCGTCGTCCATCTTCGCAACCATCGCCTGCGCGGCCACCGCCACGGCGTGGGCGGCCTGCCGCATGAGCTGGTCGGGGGCGGTCTGGGCGTCGAGAAGCACCTGTTCACAGGCGCGGATCACGGACACGGGGTACGCGGCGGGGATCATGCCCCCCAGGGTAGTCACCCCTGGCAGACGGGACACCAGAACAGATTGCGACCTTCCATCACCCGGTGACTGACGGGCGCGCCGCACACGTAGCAGGGCAGACCCGCGCGGCGGTAGACGTAGACCTCGCCGCCGTGGTCGTCCTTCCGGGGTTCGCGCGCCATGGCCTCCGGGGTGTGCTCGGGGCGGACCGTGTCGATGCGCCCCGACTCCACCCCCTCCGCCATGAGCCCCACGAGATCGGCCCAGATACTGTCGAACTCATTGCGCTGCAGCTGCGTGCCCGGCAGGAACGGCGAGATACCCAGGCGGAAGAGGGTCTCCGCGCGGTAGATGTTGCCCACCCCGGCGAAGAGTTTCTGGTCCATGAGCTGGGAACCGATGCTCCGGCGGGAGCGGTGCACGCGCGGCCACAGGGCGTCCGGGTCGGCGTCGTCGCGGATCGGGTCCTCGCCGGACTTCGCACGGATGGCGGCGTACTCCTCGTCGGTGATGAGCCGGCACCACTGCGGCCCCCGCAGGTGGGCGGCGTGCACCCCGTCGCTGATGCGCAGCCGGATCTGACCCGCCTGCTCCGCCGCCGGCTCGAACTTGAGCTGCCCGATGAGCCCCAGGTGGATGTACACGATGTGCTCCGGGTGCGGCGTGTCGAAGTCCACGAACAGATGCTTGCCGACGGCCTCCGCGCGGGCGATCCGCGCGCCGTCGAGAAGCGCCGCCTCCGCGGAGAACCGGCCCTGCGGGGAACTGACCTCCAGCGGACCCGCGGTGAAGCCGGCGTTGAGCTCGCGGGCGAGACGGTGGATGACGTGACCTTCAGGCATGCGCCACAGTGTAGTCAGTGCAGGTGACAGGGCATGGAGAGTGCGCAGCTGCGCACCGCGTGACCGTCGCCGGTGCGGTTTAGCGGTAGAGTCAGTGCAGTCAGATCCATCACCACGCAGGGGACTCACACGCATGCCGCAGAAGATCGGATTCGATCGCGAACGTTACATCGAGATGCAGTCGGAGCACATCAACGCCCGCCGCTCGGAGATCGGCGGCAAGCTCTACCTCGAGATGGGCGGCAAACTCTTCGACGACATGCACGCCTCCCGCGTCCTCCCCGGATTCACCCCCGACAACAAGATCGCGATGCTCGAACGCATCAAGGGTGACCTGGAGATCATCGTCTGCCTCAACGCCAAGGACCTCGAGCGGCAGAAGGTCCGCGCCGACCTGGGCATCCCCTACGAGGAGGATGCGCTGCGCCTCATCGACATCTTCCGCGAGCGGGGCTTCCTCGTGGAGAACGTCGTCATGACCCAGCTGACCGACGACAACCCCATCGCCCACGCCTTCATGGACCGCCTCCAGCGCCTCGGACTCAAGGTCCACCGCCACCGCGTCATCCCCGGCTACCCCACGGACACCCGCCGCATCGTCTCCGAGGAGGGCTTCGGCGTCAACGACTACGTCGAGACCAGCCGGGACCTCATCGTCGTCACCGCGCCGGGCCCCGGCTCCGGCAAGCTGGCCACCTGCCTGTCGCAGGTCTACCACGAGTACCAGCGCGGGGTGAAGGCCGGTTACGCCAAGTTCGAGACGTTCCCCATCTGGAACCTGCCGCTCGAGCACCCCGTCAACCTCGCCTACGAGGCCGCCACCGCCGACCTCGACGACATCAACGTCATTGACCCCTTCCACCTCTCCGCCTACGGCAAGCAGGTGACCAGCTACAACCGCGACGTCGAGGTGTTCCCCCTCCTGCGCACCCTCCTGGAGACCCTGGCAGGGGAGAGCCCGTACCAGTCGCCGACCGACATGGGCGTCAACATGGTCGGCCACTGCATCTCCGACGACGAGGTGTGCCGCGAGGCCTCCCGCCAGGAGATCGTCCGCCGCTACTACAAGGCGCTCGTCGACGAACGCCGCGACGACCTCGACGACGTCGTCTCCTCCCGTATCGGTATGGTCATGTCCAAGGCGCGCACCACGGTGGAGGACCGCCGCGTCGTCGCCCCCGCCCTCGAGGTCGCCGCGCAGACCGGCGAACCCGGCTCCGCCATGGAACTCGCCGACGGCACCATCATCACCGGCAAGACCACCCCGCTGCTGGGCTGCTCCGCCGGCATGCTGCTCAACGCCCTCAAGCACCTGGCCGGCATCGACCGCGAGAAGCACCTGCTGTCCCCGGAGTCCATCGAGCCGATCCAGACCCTCAAGACCGAGCACCTCGGCTCCCGCAACCCCCGCCTGCACACCGATGAGGTCCTCATCGCCCTGTCCGTCTCCGCCGCCGGCAGCGACGAGGCGCGCCGGGCACTGGCCGAACTGAAGAACCTCCACGGCTGCGAGGCCCACACCACGACCATCCTCGGATCGGTGGACGAGGGCATCTTCCGCAACCTCGGCGTGCTGGTCACCTCCGAGCCGGAGTACTGGCGCAAGTCGCTGTACCGGAAGAGGTAGGGGGGTATTCGACTGAGGGCATCAACCGGCCGCGCCGCACCGGCCTCGCGACTGATGCCCCGGCTCAAATACCCCTGAACGGAGGCCACGCCTGCCCGCACTAGAATCAGCCCTGTGGCCATCAGCAAAATCCTCCTGTACTACCGCTTCACTCCGATCAGTGACCCCAAGGCGGTGATGCTGTGGCAGCGCGACCTGTGCGAGTCGCTGGGTCTGCGCGGCCGCATCCTCATCTCGGAGCACGGGATCAACGGCACCGTCGGCGGTGACATCGACGCGTGCAAGCGCTACATCCGCAAGACGCGGGACTACCCGGGCTTCCGCGACATGGAGTTCAAGTGGTCCGAGGGTGGGGCGGAGGACTTCCCGAAGCTGAGCGTGAAGGTCCGCGACGAGATCGTGGCGTTCAACGCGGCGGGGGAGATCAAGGTCGACGAGGACGGCATCATCGGCGGCGGTGTGCATCTCCGGCCCGAGGAGGTCAACTCCCTGGTGGAGGAACGCGGGGATGACGTCGTCTTCTTCGACGGTCGCAACGCGATGGAGGCGCAGATCGGCAGGTTCCGTGATGCGGTGGTCCCGGACGTCACCACCACGCACGATTTCATCGGGGAGCTGGAGTCCGGCAAATATGACTGGATGAAGGACAAACCGGTGGTCACGTACTGCACCGGCGGCGTGCGTTGCGAGATCCTCTCATCCCTCATGCTCAACCGCGGGTTCCGGGAGGTGTACCAGATCGACGGCGGCATCGTCCGCTACGGCGAAAAGTACGGAAACGACGGCCTGTGGGAGGGCTCGCTCTACGTCTTCGACAAACGCATGCACATGGAGTTCGGCGAGGACTACGCCGAGCTCGGCCACTGCATCCACTGCGGGGAGCACACGAACAACTTCATCAACTGCCTCAACGAGGACACCTGCCGCCGCCAGGCACTGGTGTGTGAATCATGTGCAGCGCAGCCCGCGACCGCGCACTGCGGCCGTCCGGACTGCGCCGAGGTGGCGGCCGGCGCCTAGTTGTTCAGCGCGGTGATGAGGATCTGCCACGTCTGCAGCATCCACATCATGGCGAAGGGGATGAGCACCCAGAAGATGCCCATCCACGGGCGCCAGCGGGTGTAGTTGTTGAGCTTGCGCACCATGATGACGGCGCAGCCGATGACACCGCCCATGGCGAAGATGCTGGTGACGATGGGCCACCAGATCTGCGCGGAGCGGGTGCACAGCCAGGCGGCCTCGCCGGCGTCGCACAGCGGTCCGCCCATGAGGCGGGTGACCAGGGCCAGGAGGAAGCCGCCGCCGGCGGTCAGGGCGATGGTGCCGAACAGCCAGGCGAGGGCCTGACGGGTGGAGCGGCGGTTGCGCTCGGCCTGGATGACGGGGTCAGTGGAGGAGGCGAGCTCCTCGGCGGAGCGGGGTGACGGGGGCTGCCGGTTGGCGAAGTCCGCGTCCTGGGTGAGATCGTTCTCCGGGTGGTCCAGGAAGTTCCGCCAGTTCGGGCGACCGGGATCCTCCCGTGGGGTGTCGTTCTCCGGATGATTCATGCCCTCAACCTTAGACCCCGCGTCAACTCCGGACGGTCGGGTGGATGATCACCGGCATGTGCACGTGACGGAGGAACTCGGTGGCCGTCGACCCGACGAAGACGCGCTCCAGCGGGCCGGGCGGGGTGGACGCCAGGACGAGCAGGTCGCCCTTGCGCCACTTGAGGGCGTCGATCGCGCCGGCCCACCCGGTGCCTGAGCCGATGTCCGACTCGACGGAGAGGTCGGGGTGCTGTTCGGCGACGACGTCGTGGCTGCGGTCGAGGACGGCGAGGGAGTGCTCGCGCCATTCGTCGATGAGTTCGCGGGAGAAGTCGAGCTTGTCGTGGAAGGCCTGGTCCGCGATGCCGGAGGGGGAGAACGCGAGGATGCGCATGTCCACCTCCCAGGTGTCGGCGAGGTCGGCGGCGTAGTGGAGGGAGGGATCGTTCTCGTCGATCTCGGTCTCCAGGAACGCGTAGCTCACGCGGGTGACACCGCGCTTGGACAGGCGCACCGCGCGCGGCGCCAGGCCGAGCGGGATGGGGGAGGAGTGCAGCAGCGCATCGGCCGTCGACCCGGCGATGTAGCGGCCCTTCGGGGCGGCGGCATCGGAGCCGAGGATGATGAGGTGCGCGTCGAACTCCGTCGCCGCCTCACTGATGAGCACGGATTCGGAGGGCCCGTCGAGGAACAGCGAGTACTGCTCGTCCCACTGATGCTTCTCGACGCCCGCGTTGTTCAGCGCCCGCTTCACCGCCACCTCGCAGGCCTCCGCCTGTTTGCGGATCCACTTGCGGTATTTGCCGCCGAGGCGGCTGAAGGAGGAGGCGGGCCAGGGTCGGGTCAGGGTGGACACGACGCGGATCTGCACGTCGGTGGTCCGACTGAGCCAGGCCGCGAAGTCGATGGCTTCGGTGCCGGGGGAGTCGGGTCGCCAGGCGACGAGGATACGGGCGGGTGCCTCAGCGGCAGCGATGAAGGAGGATGCCATTCAGTGGGGGTGGTATCGGGGTGGGTGTGAGGGTGGGGTGTTCACAGCCCATTATCCCCGGTCACCCGTTGCTGGTGTCAATGAGGTCGGCAGCATAGTTGTCGGCGAGCTTGTTGACGATGTCGGTCATTTCGCTCACCTGGGCCAGGTCCTCCTCGGAGAGGGTGCCGAGCATCTCCGCGAGGTACTTCGTGCGCTCCTCGCCGACCCGCTCCAGTTCGCTCTCGCCGAGGCGGGTGAGCTGGACGCGGACGCCGCGGCGGTCCTGCTCGTCGCGGATGCGCTCCACCAGTTCACGCTGCTCCAGCTGGTGCAGCGCGTTGGAGGCGGTGGGCATCCGGATGCCCTCCTCGCGGGCGATCTGGCTGATCCGCGAGGGGCCGTTGCTCTTCAGCCGGGCCATGATCGACAGCTGTGGGCCCGTCAGGTCGGATTGTTCGGCAATGCGGAAGTACATCACGTACAACTTGGTCATTGCCGGACGAATCCGGGCGGCGATGTCCTCAGGTGTCGGTTCAGTCATGCGTCCCATACTAGACGCGTTTGCCCGGGAAACAGACTACAGGTGGACTAGTCCTCAGCCCCGATGATGAAGGCCTCGAGCTGAGCGCGGGCAACCTCGTCGCCCATCTGCACCGGCGGGGACTTCATCAGGTACGCGGAGGCCGGGAGAACCGGGCCGGCGACCTTGCGGTCCAGGGCGATCTTGGCGGCGCGGACGGCGTCGATAATGATGCCGGCCGAGTTCGGGGAGTCCCACACCTCGAGCTTGTACTCCAGGTTGAGCGGCACCTCACCGAAGGCGGTGCCCTCCAGGCGGACGTAGGCCCACTTGCGGTCGTCGAGCCACTCGACGTAGTCGGACGGGCCGATGTGGACGTTGCGGTCGTTGACCTTGCCGGCCAGCGGGGACTCGACCAGGTTGGAGGTGACGGCCTGCGTCTTGGAGATCTTCTTCGACTCGAGGCGGTCGCGGTCCAGCATGTTCTTGAAGTCCATGTTGCCGCCGACGTTGAGCTGCATGGTGCGCTCGAGGCGGACACCGCGGTCCTCGAAGAGCTTCGCCATGACGCGGTGGGTGATGGTGGCACCGACCTGGGACTTGATGTCGTCGCCGACGATGGGCAGGCCGGCGTCGACGAACTTCTGGGCCCACTCCGGGTCGGAGGCGATGAACACCGGCAGGGCGTTGACGAACGCGCAGCCCGCGTCGATGGCGGCCTGGGCGTAGAACTTGTCGGCCTGCTCGGAACCGACCGGCAGGTAGGAGACGACGACGTCGACCTCGGCGTCGCGCAGCGCCCGGACCACGTCGACCGGGGCCTCGGAGGACTCCTCGACGGTCTCCATGTAGTGCTTGCCCAGACCGTCGAGGGTCGGGCCGCGCTGGACGGTGACGCCGGTGGCCGGGACGTCGGCGATCTTGATGGTGCAGTTCTGGGACGCCTCGATGGCGTCGGCGAGGTCGGTGCCGACCTTGGCGGCATCGACGTCGAAGGCGGCGACGAACTCCACGTCGGAGACGTGGTAGTCACCGAACTGGACGTGCATCAGGCCCGGCACCTTCTCCTCGGCGGGGGTGTCCTTGTAGAATTCCACACCCTGGACCAGCGATGCGGCGCAGTTGCCCACACCGACTATTGCCACGCGAACCTTGCTCATGTTCCGTTCACTCCTTGTGTCAGGTTATTCAACGGTCCATCGTATGTTGTCGCGTGTGCAAAGTAGGGATCGGGTCCGCGCGGGATCGATCAAGAAGGCCTTCCGGGGCGCGTACGTAGACTGACGGCGTGACCGGGAATGAAGTTGTCTACCGCAATGAGGTCTCCCACCGCTTCGCCAGGGCCGAGCTCCTGCGCCGGTGGCGGGCCGGCGACGTCAGCCGCGACGAGGTGTGCGACGCCGACTTCCTGCTGCTCACCGCCGCCGAGTACCACGGCCGCCCGGCAGGCCGCCCCTGCCCGGTGTGCGGGTCGGAGGATCTGCGCATCGTCCAGTGGATCCACGGGGAACAGCTGGGCCGGATGGCCGGCACCGCCCGCAGCGACGAGGAGATCGCCCGGATCGTGGCCGCGGGGAAGGACGCCACGGTGCACACGGTGGAGGTCTGCCCGCGGTGCCGGTGGAACCATCTGCTCACCGCTGTGACAGCCACAACAGCCTGAACCACGCCCCGAACCAGCGGAAAGATTCCCCAACCGGGGCTCGGAGCAGTAGTGTTCACGGGTGTAACAACCGTCATCAGTGATCACAGCGGGGACAACACGTGTCAGACAAGCAGAACTCCAGCTCCAGCGCGCCGTCGGGAAGCTCGAAGGCTGAGCGGTCCGAGAAGTCCGGACGCACCGGGCGCCGCCCCTGGTTGCTCGCGGTGCTGGGCGGGCTCGCTGCCCTCATCCTCATCCCCCTGGGCGTGTTCCTCGTGGCGTACGCCACCGTCGACGTGCCCGAGCCGGAGGAGCTGTCCTCTGCGCAGGTCTCCTCCATCTACGCGTCCGACGCCTCCACCGAGCTGGCGCGCGTCGTCCCGCCGGAGGGCAACCGTCGGCAGGTGCCCCTGGAGGAGGTCCCGGACCACCTGCAGAACGCGGTGCTGGCCGCCGAGGACCGTGAGTTCTGGACGAACAAGGGCTTCTCCTTCACCGGTTTCGGCCGCGCGGTCATCGGCCAGCTCACCGGCAACCCCTCCGCCGGCGGCGGCTCCACGATCACGCAGCAGTACGTGAAGAACGCCCTGGTCGGCGACGAGCACTCCTACGTGCGTAAGGCCCGCGAGCTCGTCTACTCCGTGAAGATGACCAACCAGTGGAGCAAGGAGGAGATCCTCTCCGCCTACCTCAACACCGTCTACCTGGGCCGCAACGCCTACGGCGTCGAGGCCGCGTCCCACGCGTACTTCGACAAGCCGGTCACCGAGCTGAGCACGGAGGAGGGCGCGGTCCTCGCCGCCACCATCCAGCTGCCCAGCCAGCTCGACCCGTGGAACAACCCGGAGGGCGCGCAGTCCCGGTGGAACTACGTCCTCGACGGCATGGTCGAGATGGAGGTCCTCCCCGCCCCGGAGCGCGCCGGGATGGCGTACCCGGAGACCCGCAACCCCGCCGAGTACTCCGCGTACACCGAGGCCATCGGCACGAACGGCATGATCAAGAACCATGTCATGGAGGAGCTCCAGGAGATCGGCATCACCGAGAATGACGTGACCACCCGTGGCCTGCGCATCACCACCACCATCGACATGCAGGCGCAGAACGCCACCGTCGAGGCCGTTCGCACCAACCTGGCCACCCTGCAGGAGGACGCCCGCTCGGGTGTCGTCTCCGTCGAGCCGGGCACCGGCGCCGTCCGCGCCTACTACGGCGGCGAGGACGCCTCCGGCTGGGACTACGGCAACGCCGCCCTGCAGACCGGCTCCACCTTCAAGATCTTCGGCCTGGCGGCCGCCCTCCAGCAGGGCATCCCGCTCACCGCCGCGTACGACTCCTCCCCGGTCATGCTGCCGGGCAACATCGAGGTGACCAACTGGGACGGCGGCAGCGCCGGTTACACGACTCTCTCCGAGGCCCTCAAGCGCTCCTTCAACACCAGCTTCATCCGCCTGCAGGAGGATCTGACCAACACCACCCAGGACACCGCCGACATGGCCCACGCCCTGGGCATGGCCCGTTCCCTGCCGACCGTCCCGGAGACCCTCCGCGAGAACGGCGGCCAGCCCTACGAGGGCATCATCCTGGGCCAGTACCAGTCCCGCCCGCTCGACATGGCGACCGCCCTGGCCACCCTGGCCAACCGCGGCGTGTGGCACGAGACCCACTTCGTCGAGCGCGTCGAGACCTCCGACGGTGAGGTCCTCTACGAGCACGAGTCCGGTGAGGGCGAGCGCCGCGTCTCCGAGGTCGTCGCGGACAACCTGCTCAGCGCCATGCAGCCCATCGCCGCCTACTCCAACGGCAACTCCCTCGCCGGGGGCCGCCCCTCCGCCTCCAAGACCGGTACCGCCCAGCTCGGTGACACCGGCCGCAACAAGGACGCCTGGATGATCGGCGCGACCCCGCAGCTGGCGACCGCCGTGTGGGTGGGCACCGCCGACAACACCACCGCCATCTACAACGCGTGGGGCGGCAACATGTTCGGCTCCGGCACCCCGGCCAACATCTGGAAGGCCTCCATGGACGGTGCGCTCGAGGGCAAGGAGATCGAGTACTTCGCCTCCCCGGGCCCGATCAACTTCGGCACCGGCATCCCGGCGGGCGGCAACGGTCTGAGCTACGTCCCGGCCCCGCCGGCCCCCGTCGTCCAGGCCCCCGCCCCGGCACCCGAGCCCTCCTCCGAGCCGGAGCCCGCCCCGGAGCCCGAGCCGGCCCCGGAGCCGGAGCCTGCGCCGGAGCCGGCCCCCGCCCCGGTGCCGGAGGTTCCGGACAGCATCGAGATCCTCCCGGGCGTCACCATCGACCTGCCCTAGATGCCCTCCCGCCTGCACCGTCGTTCCCCGGCGCTGACCGAACCGGTCGCCCGGGGCTTCGTCGATTTCCTGGGTGGGCCGGTGGGCCGTTTCGCGGCGGTGGGCAGGCAGCGGTGGTGGACGCCGCTGCGGGTGCTCATCCTCGTGGCGCTGGTCTTCCTGTCCTTCGGTTTCCTGTCGAAGGCCCGCTGCCTGGAGGGCGTGCGTGCCGACGACGGCCGCGTCGGCCTCGACTGGTCCGGCGACCGCCAGTACGTCGCCGCCTGCTACAACGACATCACCCCGCTCTACGGGGGCCGGGGCCTCGATCAGGGCGGCTTCCCGTACGCCTTTTCGTGGGTGGAGGGCGACCTCACCCGCTACCTGGAGTACCCCGTGCTGGCGGGCCTGTTCCAGTGGGCGGTCGCCGCGGTCACCCGCCTGACGTATCCGCTTGTCGACGCCACCGGCCTCCCCGTCGCCGAAGCCTCCTGGTTCTTCGCGCTCACGGCCCTGGCGATGTCGGCCCTGTGGGTCCTGGCGATCCGCCTGGTGGCGGACATGGCCGGGCACCGCATCTGGGATGTGGTCCTGGTGGCGGCGTCCCCGCTCATCATCGTCCACGCGTTCACCAACTGGGACATCCCGTCGATCACGCTGGCGGTGGCGGCGATGCACGCGGCGTCGAGAAGCAGGTTCGGCCTGGCGGGCCTGTTCATCGGACTGGGCACGGCGTTCAAGTTGTGGCCGCTGTACCTGCTCGGCGCGTACCTCGTGCTGGCGCTGCGCGACCGGCGGATCCTGCCCTTCCTGCGGATGCTCGGCGTGGCGGTGGTGACCTGGCTGGCGCTCAACGTGCCGGTGATGCTCGCGTACCCGGCGGGCTGGGGTGAGTTCCTGCGGCTCAACAGTGAGCGCGGCTACGAGTGGACCACCGTCTACGCGATCATCGACCGCAACACCCTCCTGCCCGCCCTGCCGGTCCCGGTGCTCAACGTCGTCTCCTTCGGCCTGTTCGCGGCGGCCTGCCTGGCGATCCTCGTCCTCGGCCTGCGCGCGGCGGCCCGTCCGCGCGCGGTGGAGCTCATCTTCCTCATCGTCGTGGCGTTCCTGCTGTTCAACAAGGTGTGGTCGCCGCAGTACTCGCTGTGGCTGGTCATCCCGGCGGTGCTGGCGTTGCCCCGCTGGCGGCTGCTGTTGTCGTGGATGGCGGTCGACGCGCTCGTGTGGCCGCTGCTCATGTGGCACATGCTGGGTGCGGAGAACAACGGCATCCCCTCCGAGCTTCTCGACGCCGCCCTCCTCACCCGCCTCGTCCTCCTCACCGTCATGACGGTGCTGGTGGTGCGGCAGATCCTGCGTCGGCAGCCGGCCGTAAGGTGGGGGTCATGAACTCCGTCACCATCCTCGGCATCGCGTCCATCGTCATCGGCTTCCTGTGCATCGCCGCCGCGTTCCACACGTTCATGACGAAGAAGCCGGTGGGCTGGTCCGTCGGCTTCGGTATCGCCGCGTTCTTCTTCGTCACCGTCATCCCGGTCATCCTCGCCGTCTTCTTCGCGACGATGCCGGGCGACGTCACCCGCTGACGATTAACTCTTTCCGGCCCGACTGCGGTACGCTGCTGGGGTTGCTTGACGCAACAGACCCTCCTGTCACGCCCATTCGGGGCGTGGCCGATCCAAATTACTAGACCATAGGAGGTGATGAGGTCGATGCGTCACTACGAAATCATGATCATTCTGGATCCGTCCCAGGATGAGCGCACCGTCGCCCCGTCCCTGGATAAGTACCTTGAGAATGTCCGCAAGGACAACGGCAAGGTCGAGAAGGTTGATGTGTGGGGCAAGCGTCGTCTTGCGTACCCGATCAACAAGAAGGAAGAGGGCGTCTACGCCGTCGTCAACCTCGAGTGCGAGTCTGCGACCGTCCTCGAGCTGGACCGCGTTCTCAACCTGAACGACTCCGTCCTGCGCACCAAGGTTCTGCGCACCGACGCTTAAGAACGGATACTGGGTGACAGGTACATGCCTGGCACCCGGGCCCGTCAACGGAAGGTAAGAGAAACATGGCTATTGGAGATACCCCCATCACCGTCGTCGGCAATGTCGTCGCCGACCCTGAACTCCGCTTCACCCCCTCGGGTGCCGCGGTGGCCAATTTCCGCGTCGCCTCCACTCCCCGCGTCTTCAACCGAGACTCCGGGCAGTACGAGGACGGCGAGGCCCTGTTCCTCACCTGCAACGTCTGGCGGCAGGCCGCGGAGAATGTCGCCGAGTCCCTCACCAAGGGCATGCGCGTCATCGTCAACGGCCGCCTCAAGCAGCGCAGCTACCAGACGAAGGAAGGCGAGAACCGCACGGTCTTCGAGATCGAGGTCGACGAGGTCGGCCCGTCGCTGAAGTTCGCCTCCGCCCAGGTCAACCGCAACCCCCGTGAAGGTGGCGGCAACTTCGGTGGTGGCAACTACGGCGGTCAGCAGCAGCGTGGCCAGCAGGCCCCGCAGCAGCAGGCCCCGCAGCAGTCTCAGTACCAGGGTGGTTTCGGCCAGTCCCAGCAGCAGGCCCCGCAGCAGCCGCAGCAGCCGGCCAACGACCCGTGGGGTTCCGCCCCGCCGGCCGGTGGATTCGGCGGTGCGGCCGATGACGAGCCCCCGTTCTGATCGAGCAGAATCTTTTCCACTCAACAGAACTTTCCCGACAGGGATGAACAACGAAAGGCAGGGATCATGAAGCTGATCCTCACCGCTGCCGTTGAGAACCTCGGTGACGCAGGAGACGTCGTCGAGGTCAAGAACGGTTACGGACGCAACTACCTGCTTCCCCGCGGCCTGGCCATCGTGGCCACCCGTGGTGCTGAGAAGCAGATCGAGGGCATTCAGCGTGCCCAGGAGGCTCGCGCCATCCGCGACCTCGACCACGCCCGTGAGGTCCGCGAGCAGCTCGAGCAGCTGACCGGCGTGACCGTGCAGGTCCGTTCCTCCGACTCCGGCAAGCTCTTCGGCTCCGTGAAGGCCGACGACATCGCCGACGCAGTGAAGAAGGCCGGCGGCCCGACCCTGGACAAGCGCACCATCGAGGTGCCCAAGGGTCTCGTGAAGAAGACCGGTAACTACCAGGTCATCGTCAAGCTCCACGACGACGTGACCGGCAAGATCAACTTCGAGGTCGTCGCCGCGTAACTCACGCATGACGACGGCCGGGGTTGACCCGGCCCAACGACAACAGCCTGTCGACGCCCCGCGGAACGTGAACCGCGGGGCGTCGATTTTTTGTTGCTGTGGACAACTGTGGAGAACCGGGGATCATTCACCTCCCGTCCACCCACGCGTCGCCCGCTGGTCGCCGGTTTGTTGCGAGCAGCGTGCTCCGGGGCGGGTGTCAAACGTGCTGGTGAGGGTGGTTATTCACGGTTCCGGGGAGGTTGTCCACAGGCGCGGAAAAAGGGTGTGACCTGGGGTTGCGATGCTTATCGACGCCCTCTGGCTGTACTCTGTCCACAGGTTGTCCACAAGCCCGGTGGGGGTCCGGGGGACAACGACGTCCGTTAACCCGGGGTTGTCCACAGGACATGTGGATAACCCTCGGAATCCGGCCCGTCGCGGTCTGTGGAATACGCGGTGGAAAGCTTGTCCCGGCCACAGTTATCCACAGGGCCCCAGCTGCGGATTCGTGCGCGCGGGGGCCGGGACTAGACTGCGAGGCATGACTTCAGGATTCGGTGGCGCCAGTTTCGACGACGACTACGTGCCGCCGTCCGAGCCGGATCAGCCGGAGGACGGCGGGGACCTGGTCCCGGCACGCCAGGGGCGTTCGGTCGGGCGCCGGGACCGCAACCGCGGCAACTCCGGACCGGCGTTCAGCGAGTACCGTCAGCCGCCGCACGACCGTGAGGCGGAGCAGGGCGTGCTCGGCGCGATGCTGCTCAGTCCGAACACCGTCGTGGAGATCATCGGTGAGCTCTCGCCGGAGGACTTCTACCACCCGGCGCACCAGTTGATCTACACGGCGATGATCGACCTGTTCGGTGAGAGCAAGGACATCGATCCGGTCATCGTCGCCGGCCGCCTCGACCGCCACAACGACCTCGAGCGGGTGGGCGGGGCGCCGTACCTGCACACGCTCATCTCCTCGGTGCCCACGGCGGCGAACGCCCGGTACTACGCGGAGATCGTCGCCGAGAAGGCGATCCTCCGTCGTCTGGTGGACGCCGGCACGCGCGTCGTGCAGCTCGGCTACGAGGGCAGCGAGGGCGCGGAGGTCGAGACCGTGCTCGATCTCGCGCAGCAGGAGGTCTTCGCCATCGCGCAGAAGACCGAGACCGAGGACTACGCGGTGCTCGCCGACATCATTGAGCCGACGATGGAGGAGCTCGACAGCATCGCCAACCTCGGCGGCCTGGCGCAGGGCGTGCCGACCGGGTTCGTCGACCTGGACAACCTCACCAATGGTCTCCACGGCGGGCAGATGATCATCGTCGCCGCCCGACCGGGTGTGGGTAAGTCGACCATCGCGCTGGACTTCATGCGCTCGTGTTCGATCAGGCACGGCAAGGCGTCCGTCATCTTCTCGCTGGAGATGAGCAAGTCGGAGATCGTCATGCGACTCATGTCCGCGGAGACGTCGATCAAACTCTCCGACATGCGCTCGGGCCGCATGACCGATGAGGCGTGGACGACGCTGGCCAACCGCGTCGGCCAGATCTCCGAGGCCCCGCTGTTCATCGACGATTCCCCCAACCTCACGATGATGGAGATCCGCTCCAAGGCCCGCCGCCTCAAGCAGAAGCACGACCTGCAGCTCATCGTCATCGACTACCTGCAGCTGATGAGCTCGGGCAAGAAGGTCGAGTCGCGTCAGCAGGA
>DGYFI06203__coassemble_1266_pt1 | contig 22777 bp, 20 predicted proteins | sample DGYFI06203__metabat2_high_PE_041 | metagenome-assembled genome bin DGYFI06203 | reverse complement strand
GCGTCGGAACCGTCGCGGTCGAAGACCTCGTTGACGTTCGGGTAGTTGCCCTTGGACTTGGACATCTTCTGTCCGTCGTCGCCGAGGACGATGCCGTGGGCGACGACCTTCTTGAACGCCGGGCGGTCGAACAGTGCCACCGACAGGACGTGCAGCAGGTAGAACCAGCCGCGGGTCTGGCCGATGTACTCGACGATGAAGTCCGCCGGGTTGTGGTCCTCGAAGAACTCCTTGTTCTCGAAGGGGTAGTGGAACTGGGCGAACGGCATGGAGCCGGAGTCAAACCACACGTCGAGGACATCCGGGACGCGGCGCATGGTGGACTGACCCGTCGGATCGTCCGGGTTGGGGCGGGTCAGCTCGTCGATGTACGGGCGGTGCAGGGACGTCGGGCGGACGCCGAAGTCGGCCTCCAGCTCGTCGAGGGAACCGTAGACGTCGACACGCGGGTACTCGTCGTTGTCGGAGATCCACACCGGGATCGGGGAACCCCAGTAGCGGGAGCGGGAGATGTTCCAGTCGCGGGCGTTCTCCAGCCACTTGCCGAACTGACCGTCACGCACGTGCTCCGGCAGCCAGGTGATCTCGTCGTGGTTCAGCTCGACCATGCGGTCGCGGATCTCGGTGACGCGCACGAACCAGGACGGCAGCGCCATGTAGATGAGCGGCTCGCCGGAACGCCAGGAGTGCGGGTAGGAGTGCTCGATGGTCTGGTGGCGCAGGACGCGGCCGCGCTCCTTGAGGTCGCGGATGATGTCCTTGTTCGCGTCGAAGACGAGCTGCCCCTGGTATTCGGGCACCTGGGAGGTGAACTTGCCGTCCATGTCGACGGGGATGACCACGCCGATGCCGTACTTCCTGCAGGACTCCATGTCGTCCTCACCGAAGGCCGGGGCCTGGTGGACGATACCGGTGCCGTCCTCGACGGTGACGTAGTCCGCGAGGATGATCTGGAAGGCGTTCTCCTCGTCCGCGAAGTAGTCGAACATCGGCTGGTAGGTCAGGCCCTCGAGGGAGGAACCGGTGAGCTTCTCGACGACCTCGTGCTCACCGAATTCCTTCGCCAGCGTGCCCACCAGCGGGTCGGCCATGAGGTAGACGTTGCCGCCCGCGGCCCGCACCAGGGCGTAGTCGACGTCCGGGTGGACGGCAAGAGCCAGGTTGGAGGGCAGGGTCCAGGGGGTGGTGGTCCAGGCGAGGGCGGCGGCGTCGGCAAGCAGGGGCTGGGCGGCGAGCGTGGACTCGGCGGCCGAGCCGGCGACGGCACCGGTCACCGGGAAGGTGACGGTGAGCGCCGGGTCCTGGCGCATCTTGTAGGAGTCGTCGAGGCGGGTCTCCTGGTTGGACAGCGGGGTGTGCTCGGCCCAGGAGTACGGCAGGACACGGAAGCCCTGGTAGATGAGGCCCTTGTCGTAGAGCTGCTTGAACGCCCACATGACGGACTCCATGTACCCCGGGTCCATCGTCTTGTAGCCGTTGTCGAAGTCCACCCAGCGCGCCTGACGGGTGACGTACTCCTTCCACTCCTCGGTGTAGCGGAGCACGCTCTCGGCGCAGTACTCGTTGAACTTCGCCAGACCCATGTCCTCGATCTGGCCCTTGTCGGTGATGCCGAGCTGCTTCTCCGCCTCCAGCTCGGCCGGCAGGCCGTGGGTGTCCCAGCCGAAGACGCGGGGCACATGGTGGCCGGTCATGGTGCGGAAACGCGGGATGATGTCCTTGACGTAACCGGTGAGCAGGTGGCCGTAGTGCGGCAGACCGTTGGCGAAGGGCGGGCCGTCGTAGAAGACGTACTCCTTGGAACCCTCCCGCTGATCCAGCGAGGCCTGGAACGTGCCGTCCTTCTTCCAGTAGTCGAGGACGATCTCCTCCATGTCGGGGAATCGGGAGGAACCCCCGGTCATGTCGACCTTGGGGTAGACGCCTCCGACGGCGGTCTTCTTCTGCTCGGACATATCTTCCTTCACTCACGGGTCGGTGTGCGGTGCAGGGACGCAGATGCTGCGCGGTACCACCCTGCTTGGGCACCCGGGGGTGCCCCACTTCGTTTCGTGGTGAAGGTCTGTCACGGTCCCACCCGTCCGGTTCTACTCAGCCTGTGCTTTTCTTCCGGATGCTCCCCGGTGATGGCCGGATCAACGCGTTACGTGTTGACACTATACACGCAAAAAAACTCCCCGCCTGCAGCGGGGAGTTTCAGTGCGCGTGAGCTAGTTCTGCTTGCCTGCGTCGGCGTTCGGGGCGGCGGAACCGCGGGCCTCGAGCTCCTGCAGCTGGGACTCCAGCAGGGTCTTCAGGCGGGTGCGGTACTCGCGCTCGTAGGTGCGCAGCTCCGCGATGCGGGTCTCCAGGGCCGTCTGCTGCTGCTTGACGGTGGCCATGATCTCGGTGTGCTTGCGCTCGGCGTCAGCCTGCAGGGCATTCGCCTTCTCCTCGGCCTGACGGATCTGGGCCTCGGCGCGGGAGTTCGCCTGGTTGGTGGTCTCCTCGGCGCGCTTCTCGGCGTCGGCGACGAGCGACTTGGCGCGGGTGTCGGCCTCGGTGACCTGCTGATCGGCGCGCTTCTTGGCGTCGGCCAGCTGGGCCTGGGACTTCTGGTCCGCGTCGGAGAGCTGGGCCTCGGCGGCGGCACGGGCCTCGTCCAGCATGGACTTGGACTCGGCCTGGGCCTCGGAGGTGAGGCGGTCGGCCATCTCCTGGGCCAGGCCCAGGACCTTGGCGGCCTGCATGTGGGTGTCGGCGGTGGCCGGGGCGGTGTCCTGGGGGACGGCCACGGCGGCGGCCTTCTGCTGCTGCTGAGCCGGCTGTGCGGCGGCCTGCTTCTTGGCGGCGTCCAGGTCGGACTTGGCCTTCTGCAGGTCGGACTTGGCGGTCTTCGCCTCGGACTCGGCCTTCTCGGTGGCCTTGCGGGCCTCGGTCAGCTTGGACTCGTACTCCTTGCGGACCTTCTCCTCGATCTCCTTGCGGAGGGCCGCCTCATCGACACCGCGGTCGCCGGCGGGTGCGGCACCACCCTCCTCGAGGCGGGCACGGAGGTCGTCGTTGTCGTCCTGCAGCTGGGCGAGCGTGTCTTCGACGAGGTCGAGGAACTGGTCAACCTCATCCTCGTTGTAACCCCGCTTGCCGATCGGCGGCTTACTGAAAGCGACGTTGTGCACATCAGCTGGTGTCAGCGGCATTGGCGTTCCCTTCGAGTTTGTGGTGGCCCGGTAGGCCTGCGCGGTGTGACCCGCTTAATGCATTTCGTTTAATCGTACGTTGAGTGCTTGGTCAAGTGTAACCCCGGGTGGGGCCGCGCAGACCACGGACACACTAATTCTTTACCGGAGGTTCAGCGTTCCGGCCACCCGTCACCGGAAAACGGTGAGGACGATGACCTGCAGAACGGAAAGAATGATGAACAGCACAATGACCGACATGTCCAGCGCCACCCCACCCATCTTCAGCGGCGGAATGACCTTCCGCAGCGCCTTGACCGGCGGATCCGTGACGACGAACAGGGGCTCGGCAATGTAGATGAACCAGCGCGGCGGCTGGAAATTGCGCGAGAAGGACTGGATCATCTCAATGACGATGCGCGCGATGAGAACGAGTGTGAACACCCGCAGGATGAGGTACAGGACGGTTCCGAGAAGACTCACGCCCACCGACCTTAGTGCCTGAACAGACAAAAAAGGTAGGCACCCGCCCATGCGGTGTACCTACCTCAGTCCAGCTGCGCGCAGGATCAGCGCAGCTTCGCGGAGCGCTCCAGCTCCACCTGGGAGAAATCGGCGCCCTCGGGGACGATGGCGAAGACCTGGCGGTCGGTGTCGACGTTCTTGGACACGTTGACCATGCGGCCGCGCAGGGCGTAGCAGAGGCCGGCGGCGAAATCGACGATGCGCTTGTTCTCGCCCGGCTCCATGCGGGTCATGTCGAACACCACGGCGTCGCCGTCGCGGAAGGGCTCGCCGATCTGGGCGGCCTCGCTGTAGGAGGAGACCTCCACCGCGACGATCTTGGCCTCCGGCTGGTAGGAGGGGCGCTCCTCACGGCCGTAGTCGTAGCCGTAATCGCGGGACGGCGCGTAGGCGGCGGAACCGCTGGAGCGGTAGCTGGGGCGCTCCTCGCGGTCGTAGTCGTAGTAGGCGTCCTCGTGCTCCATGTCGATCGGAGTCAGACCGAAGAACTCCTTGGCGTTCCTGATGATGGACATATGGTTTCCTCTCCCGTTGGTGCAGCTGGCACGGGGTAATCGTCGGTGACTTTGCCTTTACGCTAGTGGCCGCGGACCCATGATATCGGTTCCGACACGCACGATATCTGAGCCCTCGGCGATGGCGGTCTCCATGTCCGCGGACATGCCGGCGGACAGCTCCATACCGGCGCTGAGCTCGCGTGCCCGGGCGAACACCGGGGCCGGATCCATCCCCAGCGGGGGCACCACCATGAGGCCCTTGAGCTCGAGGTGACCGGAAGCCCGGACGGCGTCGATGAGCTCCGGCAGATCCTCCTCCGTCACTCCCCCGCGGGCGGTGTCGCCGTCGGCGGACAGCTGCAGGTACACCGGTAGGTTCGTGGTCCGGTCACCGCGTTCCAGGGCCAGGGCCACACCCCGGTCGAGGGCGTGCGCGAGCTTGAGCGAGTCCACCGAGTGGACGCTGGCTGCCCAGCGGGCGACGGAGTTCGCCTTCTTCGTCTGCACCTGGCCGATCATGTGGATGCGCATGGCGGGCACGTCCGTGGCCTTGGCGCGGGCCTCCTGCTCGCGGTTCTCGGCGACGTCCGTGACGCCGAGCTCCAGCAGCAGTTCCAGGTCGGAGGACGGGTGGAACTTGGTCACCGGCAGGAGCCGGACGGGGCGGTCGCCGGCGGCGGCGTCGATACGCGCGCGGGTGGCGGCGAGGTTGGCCCGCAGATCGTCGATACGCGTCACGGCAGCCACACCAGCCCCGCCTGGCGTCCGGTGGTGCCCTCCCGCCGGTAGGAGAAGAAGCTCTCGTCCTCGATCGTGCAGCGCGGGTCCGCCTCAATGTTGGTCACGCCGAGGCCCATGAGCTGGCGCACCAGGCCGGCGCGCACGTCGATGCCCGGGGTGCCCTGTTCCGTGCGGGTCCGCGAGCCGGGAAGATGCTTCTCGACGTCGGCCGCCATCTCCGCCGGCACCTCGTAGTGCCGCCCGGAGGCCGCGGGCCCGAGCACGACCTGGATGGCGTCCGGGGTGGCGCCGAGCTCCAGCATCGTCTCGACGGTGCGCCTGACTATGCCGTTGCGCGCCCCCATGCGTCCCGCGTGGGCGGCGGCGACCACACCGTGGACGTGATCGGCGAGGAGCACCGGCACGCAGTCGGCGACCTGCACGACGAGCGCGAGCCCGCGCTGCGTCGTCACGAGGGCGTCCGTCGCCTCGACGGGCTCCTCCTGCGGGCCGTCGACGACGGTGACGGTGTTCGAGTGGATCTGCTCCATCCACACCAGATGCTCCAGGTCGAGGATCCGGGCCAGGCGCCCGCGGTTGGCGGCGACGTCGGCCGGGTCATCCCCGACGTGGTCACCGAGGTTGAAGGAGTCATAGGGAGACGACGACACCCCGCCCGCACGGCTGGTGAAGACCATGCGGACGGGGCGAGGGGCCTCGTTGGCGCTGCTGAGGGACATGCCCTAGAGGTTAGCGCAGGAAGTCGGGCACATCGAGATCGTCGTCGCGGGAGGTGCGCTGCTCACGGGAGGAGGTGAACAGACCGCCGCGCTCCTCGCGGTGGTGGTGGCGGCCGGACTCCGGCTCCTCCTGGCGCTCCTCGAAGAGGCTGCCGCGCGGGGTGGGCTCCTCCATCGGGGACGGGGTCGGTGCCGGGGTGGCGGCGACCGGCGGATTGTTCTTAGCGGCGTCGAAACCGGTGGCGATGATCGTGACGCGGACCTCGTCGCCGAGGTTGTCATCGATGATGGTGCCGAAGATGATGTTGGCGTCCTCGTCGGCCTTCTCCTGGACGATGGTGGCCGCCTCGTTGACCTCCATGAGGCCGAGGTCGGAGGCACCGGCGACGGAGAGCAGCAGGCCCTTCGCGCCTTCCATGGTGGACTCGAGCAGCGGGGAGTTGATGGCCTGGAGGGTGGCGGTCATGACGCGGTCGTCGCCACGCGAGGAGCCGACGCCCATGAGGGCGGAGCCGGCGTCGGACATGACGGAGCGGACGTCGGCGAAGTCGACGTTGATGACGCCCGGGGTGACGATGAGGTTGGTGATGCCCTGGACACCGTTGTGCAGGACCTCATCGGCGGCGCGGAAGGCCTCCATCATGGACAGCGAGGCGTCGCCCAGCTGCAGCAGACGGTCATTCGGGATGACGATGAGCGTGTCACAGACCTGGCGCAGCTCCTCGATGCCGGACTCCGCCTGGCGGGTACGGCGCGGGCCCTCGAACTTGAAGGGCTTGGTGACGACGCCGACGGTCAGGGCGCCGAGCTTCTTGGCGATGCCGGCGACGACCGGGGCGGCACCGGTGCCGGTGCCACCACCCTCGCCGGCGGTGACGAAGACCATGTCGGCGCCCTTGAGGGTCTCCTCGATCTCGGACTTGTGGTCCTCGGCGGAGGTGCGACCGACCTCCGGGTTGGCGCCGGCGCCGAGACCGCGGGTGGCCTCCCGGCCGATGTCGAGCTTGGTGTCCGCGTCGGAGAAGAGCAGGGCCTGGGAGTCGGTGTTGATGGCGACGAACTCGACACCCTTGAGGCCCTCTTCGATCATGCGGTTGACGGCGTTGACTCCGCCGCCGCCGACGCCGACGACCTTGATGACGGCGAGGTAGTTGTTCGGTGAGGTCATAGGTTCTGGCCGCGCCTTTCGGGAAAGTGTGTGATCTGTAACGAGGTTGTCTCCATCATGGGCGACCGGAGGTAAGTTTTCGCGCACATTTCTGCGCGTGTCGATACCCTCAACCTCAGGTTTAACGTACGGTCACCATCGACGGATTCGACACATTCCAGTGCTGTCCCTCGCGCTGGACGGCCGTCTGCACGGCCAACGCCTTGTCGTGATTCGCGTCCGCCGCGCCCCAGAAGATGGTGCGTCCGTCGTACAGCCGCAGCTCGATCTCGAACTCCCCCGGCACGTCCACGGACGCCACCAGAGCGCGCACGTGATCGGGCAGCGCCGTCAACGCATCCGCCACCCCGGCGAGGGTGTCCGGATCCTGCCGCAGGCTGCCGGTCACCTCGACCGCCCCCTCCGGGGGGACGTCGATGACGAAGGGACGGCCCTCGGTGTCGATGAGGTGGTCCCCGTCGCCCTCGCTGCTGTACATTAGCGCCTGCCGCTCGGTGACCTCCACCGCGAGGGTGGACGGCCACTGACGCGACACGGTCGCACTGCGCACCCACGGGAGCTCGGCGACGCCCTGCGCGGCCTGCCCGGCGTCGACACGCACGAGATTGTCCCCGACGGACACGCCGGTGGCGTCGACGACGTACTCCTCCGGGGAGTTGGCGTTGCCGGTGACCTCGAAGGAGGACACCCGCAGGACGGGGAACGCCCACAGGACGCCGGCGGCGAGCAGGAGGACGGCCAGCACCCCGGCGAGGGCGGTGAGGATCGTACGGCGGGACATCTACTGGTCCAGGGCGGACAGGATCTCACCGGCCAGCAGGGTGACGTCACCGGCACCCATGGTGAGCACGAGGTCACCCGGGCGGGCCAGCTCGCGGACGGTCTGCGGCGCGTGGGAGAAGTCGGGCTCGTAGACGACCTCGGTGGTCATGGCGTCGGTGATGATGCGGGAGCTGACCCCCTCCACCGGCTTCTCGCGGGCGCCGAAGATGTCGAGCACCACGGCGGCGTCGGCCAGCGACAGGGCCGCGGCGAACTCCTCGGCGAACTCGATGGTGCGGGAGTACAGGTGCGGCTGGAAGGCGACGATGACGCGGGCGCCCTCCCCCTCCGCCTCGACCTTCTGCCGGGCGGCCTGCAGGACAGCGGTCACCTCGGTCGGATGGTGGGCGTAGTCGTCGAAGACGCGCACCCCACCGGCGGTGCCCCGGTACTCGAAGCGGCGACGCACGCCGTTGAAGTCGCTGAGCCCCTCTGCCAGGCGGTCGAGGTCGCCGCCGGCCAGGTGGGCGGCGAGCAGGGCGGCCGCCCCGTTGAGGACCATGTGCTGGCCCGGGATCTGGAGGACGACGGTGAGGTCCCGGCCGTCGATACGCATCGTGGCCGTGGAACCGACGTCGGTGACCTCGGTGGACAGCACCTCGGCGCCGAGCGGGATGTCCGGGTGGAGCGCCGCGGCGTCGGTCGTGCCGTAGCCGAGGACGCGGATGCCGCGCTGCAGGCTGCGCTCGCCGAGGGCGGCGGCGTGGATGTCGTCGAGGCAGACGACGAGGTGGCCGTCCGGGGTGATGCGGTCGGCGAAGTCGTCGAAGACCTGGTGGTAGGCCTGGGCGGTGCCGAAGTAGTCGAGGTGATCCGGCTCGATGTTGGTCACCACGGCGACGTCCGGGGAGTACCGCAGCAGGGAGGCGTCGGACTCATCGGCCTCCGCCACGAAGGCGTCACCCGTGCCGTGATGGGCGTTGGTGCCGGAGCGGTTGAGCTGCCCGCCGATGGAGAAGCTCGGGTCCAGGCCCGCGGTCTGCATCGCGGCGACCGCCATCGACGTGGTCGACGTTTTGCCGTGGGTGCCGGCGAACAGCACCTGGCGGCGGCCCTCCATGAGCTCGCCCAGCAGGTCGGAGCGGCGGATGACCGGGATGCCCTCATCGTGGGCGCGGACCAGCTCCGGGTTGTCCTGCGGGATGGCCGCGAAGGAAACCACGACGACGGATTTCGAGAAGGGCTTCATCAAGGCCGAGATCGTCTCGTTCGCCGATCTCGACGAGGCCGGTTCGATGGCGGCGGCAAAGTCCGCCGGCAAGGTCCGCATGGAGGGCAAGGACTACGTCATGGCCGACGGCGACGTGCGCGCCGGAGGAACGCAGGGCCCGTACCGGGCGGGAGTCCTTGACGTCGGAGCCGGTGACGACGGCACCGCGGTCGAGGAGGATACGCGCCACGCCGGACATGCCTGACCCACCGATGCCGATGAGGTGGACGCGGGAGAGATCGACGGTCACGGGTGGTGCACTCCTGTGGTGAGGGGACAAGGACGGACGATTCACTGTAGCGCTGCGGCGACCGCGTCGGCGAGCAGCGCGGCGGCGTCGCCGGCGGCATGATCACGGGCGGCGGCCCGCATGGTGGCCAGCTGCTCGTCATCGCCGAGGATCGCGGTGACCTCGGAGACGAGACGGTCGGAGGTGAGTTCACTGTCGGGGACGAGGCGGGCGGCCCCGGCGTCGACGACGCTGGTCGCGTTGAGGGCCTGCTCGCCGTTGCCGTGCGGCAGCGGCACGTAGACGGCCGGCAGCCCGGAGGCGGTGACCTCCGCGACGGTCATCGCGCCGGACCGGCAGACGATGAGATCGGCGACGGCGTAGGCGGCGGCCATGTCATCGATGTAGGGCAGGGCCACGTAGTGCTCGTGCGGGGCCGGCGCGGTGTTGCGCTTGCCGTACGCGTGGAGCACCTGGAACTCCTCGGTGAGCGTGGCGACGGCACCCGCCACCGCCTTGTTGAGGCTCACCGCACCCTGCGACCCGCCGGTGATGAGCAGCGTCTTGCGGGTGCCCAGGCCCCACGTCTCGCGGGCGCGGGCGGCGGCGTCGGCGTGGTCGGCGTTGCGCAGGCTGGCGCGGACCGGGATGCCCACGACCTCGCCCGGCATGCCGGAGTCGGGCACCGCGTTGTAGCTGGTGCCGCCCAGGCGCTGGCCGAGCTTGTTGGCCAGGCCGGCGCGCGCGTTCGCCTCGTGCACGAAGAAGGGGATGCCCAGGGAGCGGGCCGCCAGGTAGGCGGGGGCGGAGACGTAGCCGCCGAAACCGATGAGGGCGTCCGCGTCCCGGAGGACCCCGCGCGCCTGGCGGACCGCCCGGATCACGCGGAAGGGCAGCTTGAGCAGGTCGACGCTGGGGCGACGCGGCACCGGCACCGGGTCGATGAGCTCGAGGTCGAAGCCGCGGGTGGGGACGAGGTCCCGCTCCAGACCGCGCGGGGTGCCCAGGGCCGTGACCTGCGCCCCGTGCCGCTCGACAAGCGCCTCGGCGACGGCGAGTGCGGGCTCGATGTGGCCGGCGGTTCCGCCTCCGGCGACGACGATTCTGAGCGGCTCATTCGATGCGGGCATGGATCACCGTCTCCTGTCAGGGTGGGGCCGAGGTCTCCTGTTGACGCTACCAGTGACCGGCTCGCCGAACCGCTCACGCGGCTCCCGGCGCACGGGGGCGCGGCGCACCGCGGGCTCGGGCAGCAGGAACAGCCGGTCGAAGAGCGGGCGGCCGTAGGACTGCATCGCGGAGACCGCCTCCGGCTCGTGGCGGGCGACCGACGCCAGCAGGCCCATCGACCCGAGGGTGATGATGGTGGAGGTACCGCCCGCGGAGATCATCGGCAGCTGGATACCGGTGACGGGCAGCAGGCCGACGACGTAACCGATGTTGATGAACGCCTGGGAGACGACACCCGCGGTGAGCGCGCCGGCCATGAGCGCCTGGAACTGGTTCTGGGCGCGGAACGCCGCGCGGATGCCGAAGTACCCCAGTGCGGCGAACAGGGCGATGACGAGCGCGCCGCCCCACAGGCCGAGCTCCTCGCCGATGATGGCGAAGATGAAGTCGTTCTTGGCCTCCGGCAGGTAGAACCACTTGGCGCGGGACTGGCCGACGCCGACGCCGGCGACGGAGCCGTCCGCCAGCGAGAGGAAGCCCTGATAGGACTGGAACGCCGTGCCGCGGGTGTCCTCGAAGCGGCCGAAGAGGGCGTCGAAGTAGACGTGGAAGCGGTTGGAGCGGAAGCCGCCGCTGAGGAACAGCCACACGAGCAGGCCGCCTGCGGCGATGAATGCCGCGAAGATGAGGCGGATGTCCACACCGGCGAAGAAGAGGGTGAACATGACGATGATGCCGAAGTTGACGGCCATGCCGATGTCACCCTGCGCGGCGATGAGCACCGCCATGACGGTGGCCACGACGGTGTAGATGATGAACGGGCTGCGCATGCTGGGGCCGGTGTGGCGCTTGTCCGCCAGGTAGGAGGCACCCCACACGGCGATGGCGACCTTGGCCAGCTCCGAGGGCTGGAAGCGCAGCGGGCCGAGCACGATCCACGACTGCGAACCCACCTCGAGGCGGCCGGTGCCGATGCCCGGGATGAGCACCGCGACGAGCAGCGCGAGGGCGATGACGAGCAGCCAGGGGGTGAGTCTGCGGACGGTGTCGGGCCGCAGGCGCAGGGCGATCCAGAAGGCGACGAGTCCGGCGGCGATCATCATGAACTGGCGCGCGGCCTGGTTCCACACGGTCGCGCCCTCGAGGACGGACCACGTCATCGTCGACGACATGACCATGACGGCGCCGATGCCGACGAGGAGGAAGACGACGGAGCGGATCATGAAGTAGTCGAAGCCGGGGCGCGACTCCATCATGCGGTGCCAGTCGGCCCGCCATCTGGTGAAGGTTCCGGTGGTGGTGCTCATGACAGCCTCCCTGCCGCGGCGGCGAAGAGGTCGCCGCGTTGTGCCATCCCGGTGAACATGTCGAGTGAGGCGGCCGCCGGCGCCAGGAGGACGGTGTCCCCCTCCGTGGCGAGGCCGTGGGCCCACCCGACGAGCTCGTCCACGGCGGCCTGAGGGTCGGTGTCCGCGGTGACGCGGACGGGGACGTCCGGGGCGAGGTCGGCCAGCGCGGCGGCGATGAGCGGGGCGTCGACCCCGAGCAGCCCGACGGCCTTGAGCCGGTGCGCGTGATCGCGGATGAGCGGGGCCACGTCCGCGCCCTTGAGCTGCCCGCCGGCGATCCAGATGACGTCGTGCAGGCCGGCGAGTGCGGCGTCGGCGGCGTGGGGGTTGGTGGCCTTGGAGTTGTCGATCCACGACACTCCCCCGGTCTCCGCGACGGTCTGCCCGCGGTGGCCGTCGACCTGGAAGTCGGCGAGCGCGGCGGCGATGTGGGCCGGTTCCGCCCCCTGACTGCGGGCCACGGCGGCCGCGGCCAGGGCGTCGAGCACCCCGGCCGGGCCGCCGGGCTGGATCCCGGCGACCGGGGCCAGGACGACGGGAGCGTCGCCGGTGTTGTCCACCAGCTGCCCGCCGATGACACCGAACTGCCCCAGGCCCGGCTCGCCGAGCGTGAAACCGGTGTGCTTGTCGACGCCCGCCCGCTCCAGCGCCGCGCGCACCGCGGCGTCGTCGACACCCGCGACGGCGACGGGGCCGCGCAGGGCGCGGGCCTTGTCGTCGGCGTAGGCGGCGAAGGAGCCGTGCCAGTCGATGTGGTCCTCGGCGAGGTTGAGCAGCACCCCGGCGTCGGGGGTGAGCTGGTCCGACCAGTGGAGTTGGAAGGAGGAGAGCTCGGCGACGAGAACGTCGACACGCTGCTTGTCGACGAGCGCGTCCGCCACCGCCACGCCGATGTTGCCGACGGCCGCGGCGCGAAGGCCGGTGTCCCGGCCCAGCTGCTGCATCATGGCCGCCAGCATCGCGGTGGTGGTGGTCTTGCCGTTGGTGCCGGTGACGACCAGCCACGTGCGGGGATCACCGAAGGTGCCCGCCCGGTCTAGGCGGTAGGCGAGTTCGACGTCGCCGATGACCTCGAGGCCCGCGGCGGCGGCGTCGATAAGCAGGGGGTTGTCGGGGCGCCAGCCCGGGGAGGTGACGACGAGTTCGAACTCGTCGAGGCGTCGGCGGGCCTCCGCGGTGGGGATGCCCGCGCCGTTGTCGTCGGCGACGACCACGGACACGCCGAGATCGTCGAGCAGGCGGGCAATTCCGCGACCGGAGACTCCGGCGCCGGCGATCAGGGCGGTTCCGGTGATCATCGTAGGCTCACTCCTGTGGCTGTCAGCCACTCTGCGTAGAAGATGGACACTCCCAACATCACGGCCATCGCGGCGATGAGCCAGAAGCGGATGACGACGGTGGTCTCAGGCCAGCCGCCGTTCTCGAAATGGTGGTGGAAGGGGGCCATGCGGAAGAAACGCCGGCCCGTCGTGCGGAAGACGATCACCTGGATGACCACGGAGGCGGCCTCGATGACGAAGAGCGCACCGATGATGATCATGAGCAGCTCGGTGCGGGACGCGACCGACAGGCCGGCGACGAGACCACCGAGGGCCAGGGAGCCGGTGTCGCCCATGAAGATCTTGGCGGGGGCGGCGTTCCACCACAGGAAGCCGAGGCAGCCGCCCAGGCCGGCGGCGGCCAGCACCGCGAGGTCCAGCGGGTCACGCACGGAGTAGCAGCCCGGCTCCACGGAGACGGTGCAGGAGTTGCGGAACTGCCAGAAGGTGATGAGCGCGTAGCCGCCCATGACGAACGCGGTGGTGCCGGCGGCGAGTCCGTCGAGGCCGTCGGTGAGGTTGACGGCGTTCGACCAGGCGGCGATGAGGATGTACATGAACAGCAGGAACACCACGATGCCGATGACGGAGCCGCCGAAGGCGATGTCGAAGGTGTCGATGTCACGCACGAAGGACAGGTGCGTCGATCCCGGGGTGAGCCCCTGCTCGTCGGGGAACCACAGGATGAGCAGGCCGAAGCCGATGGCGAGCACGAGCTGGCCGACGAGCTTGGCGGTCTTGTTGAGGCCCAGGTTGCGGGCACGGAAGAGCTTGATGAAGTCGTCCGCGAAGCCGAGGGCGCCGAGGCCCAGGGTGAGGCCGAGGACGAGGAGACCGGAGACGGTGAAGCCGCCGGAGCCGATGGCCATCCCGTAGATGCCGACGGTGAGGTAGGCGACGACGATGCCCGCGATGATGGCGATACCACCCATCGTCGGGGTGCCGCGCTTGCGCAGGTGGGACTTCGGCCCCTCCTCGCGGATCTCCTGGCCCAGCCCCTCGGCGGAGAATCGCCGGATGAGGACCGGGGTGGTGAAGATGGCGACGAGGAAGCTGACGATTCCTGCGATGATGATCTGTGTCACGTCGGTGCGCCCCTAAAGACCCTTCTCGATGAGTTGCTCGGCCACCCGCCACAGGCCGAGGGCGTTGGACGCCTTGACCAGCACGACGTCCCCGGGGTTGCCGGGACCGGTGTGCTCGATGGGACGGGTGCGCAGCACGGCGTCGACCAGCCGGGTGGCCTCGTCGACGTCATGTGCGATCTCAGTAGTTATACCCCGATTCCGGGCCTCGGTGGCCATGGCGCGGCTGTTGGGGTTGTCCCCCACCGCGATGAGGTGGCCGACCCGGTAGCGGTCGAGCTGCTCGCCGAGCAGACGGTGGGACTCCTCCGCGTCCTCGCCGAGCTCCCCCATCTCGCCGAGGACCGCGATGGCGCGGGCGTGCGGGCGGGCCGCGGCGGTGTAGGCCAGGGCGGCGATGCCGGCGCTCATGGAGTCCGGGTTGGCGTTGTAGGCGTCGTTGATGACGGTGACGCCGTCGGCGCGCGTCTGCACGTCCATGCGGTGGGCGGAGGCGTTGGTGTGCGCTGACAGTCCCGCGGCGACCTGCGCCACGCTGAGGCCGGCCTCGATGCCGACGGCCGCGGCGGCCAGGGCGTTGGACACCTGGTGCTCGCCGAACACCTGCAGGGTGACGGGGGCCGTGGTGTCCCCGGCGTGGAGGGTGAAGCTGGCGCGGGCGACGTCGTCGAGACGGATGTCGTCCGCCCACAGGTCGGCGCGCTGCTGGGTGGAGTACGTCACCACCCGGGCGCGGGTCCGCGGGGCCATGGCGGCGACGAAGGGGTCGTCGGCGTTGAGGATGGCCACGCCCGCGTCCGGGAGCGCCTCGACGAGCTCCCCCTTGGCCTGGGCGATGTTCTCCCGGGAGCCGAACTCGCCGAGGTGTGCGGAGCCCACGTTGAGCACCACGCCGATGTGCGGCGGCACGGACTCCGCCAGGTGGGCGATGTGCCCGATACCGCGGGCGGACATCTCGGCGACGAGGAATCGGGTGTCCGCGTCGCACCGCAGTGCCGTGTAGGGGTGGCCGATCTCGTTGTTGAAGGAGCCGGGCGGGGCGACGGTCTCCCCCGCCTGCCGGAGCACGGAGGCCACGAGGTCCTTCGTGGAGGTCTTGCCGGCGGAGCCGGTGATGCCGACGACCGTCAGGTCCGGCAGGCGCGTCACGACGCCGTGGGCCAGCGCCGCCAGCGCCTCGACGACCGCGCGGGCGGAGCCGTCGGTGTCGTGGGCGTAGATGTCGGCGTTGGAGTCGCTGCGGCCGGTGGGCGTGACGACGACCGCCGGGACACCCACCGGGCGGGCGGCCAGGACGGCGACCGCCCCGGCCTCGGTGGCGGTGGCGGCGAAATCATGGCCGTCGACACGCGCACCCGGCAGGGCCAGGAACAGACCACCCGGGGTGACCTTGCGGGAGTCGAACTCGACGAAACCGGTGACGCGCGCCTGCGGATCGGCGCCGTCCGTGAGCTCGCCGCCGGTGATCTGTGCGATCTCCGCGAGAGTCAGGGGGATCATGACTGCTTCTCCTTCAGTGCACGCCGGACTTCTTCCCGGTCGTCGAAGTGGTGGTTGACGCCGGCGACGAGCTGGCCGACCTCGTGGCCCTTGCCCGCGACGACGACGGCGTCACCCGGCTGCGCCCACTCGACGAGGGCGTCGATGGCGGCGGCGCGGTCGCCGATCTCCCGGATCTCCGCGTCGGTGCCGGCGTCGACCGCACCCTGCAGGACGGCGGCACGGATGGTCTCCGGCACCTCGCTGCGCGGGTTGTCGTCGGTGATGATGACGAGGTCCGCGCGGCGGGCGGCCTCCGCGCCCATGATCGGGCGCTTCGTCGCGTCCCGGTCACCACCGGCCCCGACGACGACGCCGAGTCGACCCCTGACCTGACCGCGAAGGGTGTCCAGGACGGCAGCGACGGCGGCCGGCTTGTGGGCGTAGTCGACGACGGCGAGGAACTCCTGCCCCTCGTCGATACGCTCCATGCGACCGGGGACGGCGACGTTGACGAAGCCGCCGACGAAGTCCCGGGGGTCGACCCCGACGGCGTAGGCCATGCCGGTGGCCAGGGCGGCGTTGGCGATGTTGAAGTCACCCGGCAGCGGGAGTTCCGCCTCGAGGAAGGTGTCCGGCAGGTGCATGACCAGCAGCTGGGCACCCGTCGGGGTGAGCTGGGCCTGCGCGGCGCTGATGTCGGCCTCCGCCCCACGGGTGGCGACGGTGAGCGGGTCGGCGGCGCGGTCGGCCATCCGCCGACCCCAGTCGTCGTCGATGCAGATGACGGCCCGGTCCGCGACCAGCGGGGACTCCGGGTCGAAGAAGCGGGCCTTGGCCTCGAAGTACTCCTCCATCGTCGGGTGGAAGTCGAGGTGGTCCTGGGAGAGGTTGGTGAAGCCGGCGACGTCGAAACGCGTGCCCGTGACGCGCCCGAGCTCGAGGGCGTGGGAGGAGACCTCCATGACGACGTGGGTGACGCCCTCGTCGAGCATCTCCTTGAACAGGGCCTGGAGGGTGGTGGCCTCCGGGGTGGTCAGGGAGGTGGGGACGGGGCGGCCGTCGATACGCGTGCCGGTGGTGCCGATGAGGCCGACCTTGTGACCGGCGGCCATGAGGCCCTGCTCGAGCAGGTAGCTCGTGGTGGTCTTGCCGGAGGTGCCGGTGACGCCCAGCAGGGTGAGCTGCTCGGAGGGGTGGCCGTGGATCTCGGCGGCGACGAGCCCCAGGATGGCGCGGACGTCGTCGACGACGATGACGGGGCGGGTCTCCTGCTTCTCCCGCAGGATGTCGTGGCCCGCCCGGTCGGTGAGGATGGCCTCGGCGGTGGTGTCGGCGGCGAACTCCGCGCCGTGGCGACGGGTGCCGGGCAGCGCGGCGAACAGACCGCCCGCTGCGGGAACACGGGAGGAATCGAGCTCGAGGGAGGTGATGGAGGGATCGGCCCCGAAGGCGGCGACCAGCTCTCCCCCGGCGATCCGGTTGAGGTGGGACAGTGTGTGCAAGGTGGTTCTCCTCCTTGGGGCGGGGTGGTTACTGGGCGTGGAGGATGAGCAGATCCTCCATGGGCGGCGAGGTCGGGATGTTGTCGCGGTTGAGCAGCCACGAGGCGATCTCGCGGAACACCGGGGCGGAGGACTGGCCGCCGCCACCGCCCTCCTCGACGCCGGCGCGCGGCTGATCGACCATGACGGCGACGACGAAGCGGGGATCATCCGCCGGGGCGATGCCGGCGAAGGTGATCCAGTAGTCGGAGTTCGAGTAGGCGCCGGTGTTGGGGTCGACCTTCTGGGCCGTACCCGTCTTGCCGGCGGTCTGGTAGCCGGGCACGGCACCGTTGGCACCGGTACCCATCTGCAGGCCACCCGGATCATCCTGGGTGACGGCCCGGAACATGGAGACGACCGTGTCGGCCGTCTCCGGGCTGACGACCTGGGTGCGCTTGGGCTCGGTGGTGGGCTGCTCCTTGCCGTCGGGTCCGGTGACGGACTCGATGATGCGCGGTTCGATGCGCATGCCGTCGTTGGCCAGGGCCTGGTAGATGCTGGCCATCTGCAGCGTGGTGAAGGACATGCCCTGTCCGATCGGCAGGTTGGCGAACGTGCCGCCCGACCACTGCTCGCGGGCGGGCAGCAGACCGGAGGACTCGTTGGGCAGCTCGATGCCTGTCGGGCGGCCGACGCCGAAACGGTCGAGGTACTCGGCGAAGGTGTCCTCGCCGAGGCGCTCGGCCAGCATGAGGGTGCCCACGTTGGAGGACTTACCGAAGATGCCCGTCGTGGTGTACGGCACGACGCCGTGGTCCCACGCGTCGGAGACCGTCACCCCGGCCATGTGGATGGATCCCGGCACCTGGTGGACCTCGTCCGGGGTGGTCAGGCCCTCCTCGATGCTGGCGGCGGCGGTGATGACCTTGGCGACGGAACCCGGCTCGAAGGGGTGCGAGATGGTCTGGTTCTCGAAGTCCTTGCCCGCCGCCAGCTGCCGTTCGATGTTGCCGTTGGGGTCGATGGTGTCGGTGTTGGCCATCGCCAGCACCTTGCCGGTGGCGACGTCGAGGACGACGGCCTCCGCCGACTCCGCCTGCGAGTTGGCCTTCGCCTGCTCGAGCAGCTGCTGCACGTAGGTCTGCAGGTCGAGGTCGAGGGTCAGCTCCACGGCGGCCCCGTCGACGGCCGGGACGACGTCGCGGAGCGTGCCCGGAATGACCTGCCCGTCCGTGGACACGTCCTCCGTGGAACGGCCGTTGATACCCGAGAGCATGGCGTCGCCGGAGGCCTCGAAACCGAACTGGCCCTGCCCGTCCATGGACACCTTGCCGATGATGTTCTCCGCGATCGCCCCGTTGGGGTACTGGCGGATGTCCTGATGGTCGGCCGCCACACCGTGGAAGGTGGAGGCGATCTCCGTGGCGACATCCGGGTCGACGTTGCGCACCAGCACCTCATAGGAGGTCTCGGCGTGGAGCTTGTCCAGGATGTCCTGGGACTTCACCTCACCGGTGATGGCACCGGCGTCCTCGATCATGCGGGGGATCTCCTCCGACATGGTCACCAGGACGTCCTCGACGCGGTCGTCGAGCTGGGCGTCGATCTCGGCGCGGGCCATGCCGTCGATACGCATCTGCAGATCCTGCTGCTGGGCCAGCTCCTGGCGCAGCAGCTGCGGCGACACCGTGAGACTGCGGGCCTGCATCGTGTAGGCCAGCTGATTGCCCCGCTTGTCGGTGATCTCGCCGCGGCGGGCCGGGTCGACGTAGATACGGGCACGCTGCTCCTGGGCCTTGGCTGCCAGGTCCGGGCCCCACACGACCTGCACCCACGCCAGACGGCCCACGAGGACCACGGCGATGACGAGGAAGATGCCCAGCACCAGCCGCATGCGGCCGACCATGAGGGACTTCTGGTCCTTCGGTGCCTTCTGTGTCTTCTGCTGCGGTTGCGGGCGAGGCCGGGACACCCGGGCATCCGAGTAGGCGCGGGATGACGACCGGCGGGACGAGTCGCCTCGTCCCGCATTACGTCGCACGCCTCCGTGGCCGGGTCGTGTCACTGGCCGTCCTCACCTGCTAGTTGTCTGTTGATTCTGCTGTCTCCGGAACGTTCGGGGCGTAGGGCAGCACGCCCGGCTCGGGGGCCGGGGCCACCGGATCCGGGAGGATGTCGTCCGGCGACCGGAGCTGGTGCCCCTGCGGGACCGCCTCCAGGTTGTCACCCAGCTCGTCGATCGCGTCCGGGTCACTCGATGCCTGCCCCGGACGGACCGGGGCACCATTCACGTCAATGATAGGACGCGTCGCCGGATCTGCCGGACGCTGCTCCAGGATGTCGCCGTTTTCCTGCACCGCGAGAATACCGGGCTGCGCCGGGGCGACCATGCCCAGCTCACCGGCGCGGCGCGCGATCTCCGCGGAGGAACGCACGTTCTCCAGATCACGGTTGAGGGTCTCCAGCTGGTTGGACAGCTGCTTGTCCTGCGACTGCAGCAGCTGCATCTGGAACGTCTGCTGGGTGGCCAGGCCCGCCAGCCACATCGCCACGGCCACGCCGGCGATGGCGAGGACGATGGAGATGCTGAACAGCTTCGCCAGCAGGGAGGTCTTCTTCAGCTCCGCGACACGACGCCCCCGCACGGAGACGACCTGGCGCGACCCGAGTCGATTCGGGACCGGGCGGCGGCGCTTCGGCAGCGGCGTCTGCGCCGGCGGCGCGTAGGGCCGCTCGAGGAGGGCGGTGGACGTGAAATCGCGGCTGGCACCCATACGGCGGTCCTTGCTGGTCGGTGTCGTCGGTGTCGTCACGGTCGGTCTCCAAACGGGTCAGGGAGCTTCTCGACGGCGCGGACCCGCACCGGGGCCGCCCGCGGATTGTCGTCGATCTCTGCTGCGGTCGCCTTCTCCGCACCGCGGGTGACGGTGGCGAAGCGGGGCGCGGTGCCCGGCAGATCCATGGGGAGACCGGGCGGGGTCTTCGAGGCCGTCATCTCGGCGAACGCCGCCTTGACGATGCGGTCCTCGAGGGACTGGTAGCTCATGAACACCGCCCGCCCGCCGACGGCGAGGAGGTCGGTGATGATCGGCAGGACGTTCTCCAGCGCCTCGAGCTCGGCGTTGACCTCGACGCGCAGGGCCTGGAAGGTGCGCTTGGCCGGGTGACCACCGGTGCGGCGAGTGGCGGCCGGGATGGTGGCATAGAGCAGTTCCACGAGACGGGCGGAGCTGGTGAAGGGCTCCTTCTCCCGCTCCCGGAGGACCGCGGAGGCGATCTTCCCGGCGAAACGCTCGTCACCGTAGGTCTTGAGGACACGCGCCAGGTCACCGTGGCTGTACGTGTTGAGCACGTCCGCGGCGGTCTTGCCCGTCGTCGGATCCATCCGCATGTCCAGCGGGGCGTCGGTGCGGTAGGCGAAACCACGCTCCACCTGGTCGAGCTGCATGGAGGACACCCCGAGGTCGAAGAGCGCGCCGGCGACGCCGTGCTCGCGCGCCAGCTCGAAGATGTGGCCCTCCCCCTCGGCGATGGCCTCGCCGATCCCGTCGAAACGGGTCTGCACGCCGACGAAGCGCTCCCCGAAGGGGGCGAGGCGCTCGCGGGCGTCCGCCAGGGAGGCGGGGTCCCGGTCGACGCCGATGACGTGGGCGGAGGGGAAGGTGCGCAGGAAATGCTCGGTGTGGCCGCCGGCCCCGAGGGTGCCGTCGACGATGACGGCGGCGTCGGCAAGCTTCTCGACGCCGGGCGCCAGCAGGTCGGCCATCCGATCCCGGAGCACGGGAACGTGGCCGTGGTTGTCGGTGATGTCGAAGCTCATGTCACTCATGGCCGCGCCCCCTTCCTGGTCATCGTGTGCTGTATTCAGGTCCAGGCTGCGGGGCACGTACAGGGCCCTGCCCGATGTGTTCATCTGATGTCGGGGAAGTACACCAGAGCATCACCTCGGGCAGAGTCCGTACACGTACCCCGCCCCACCCTTGACGACCATCAAGGTCAGAGCAGTCCGCCGAGGACGTCTTCTGCATCGGCCGCGGAGAACGCAGCCTCAGTCTCCTGCTGATAAGCGGCCCAGGATTCGGCATCCCAGATCTCGAGAAAATCCACTGATCCGATGACCACACACTCCTTGGTCAGGCCCGCATACTCGCGGTGCCCGGCCGAGAGGGTGATGCGACCGCTCCCGTCAGGACGCTGTTCATCCGCACTGGCAGCCAGATTTCGGATGAAGGCACGTGCCTGGGGGTTGGTCCGGGACACCGCCGCGGCCTTGCGGACGCGCTCGGTGAACTCCTCCCGGGGATAGACCGCAAGACTGTGGTCCTGCCCCTTCGTGACCATCAACCCGCCGGCCAGTTCGTCACGGAACTTCGCCGGCAGTGTCAGCCGACCCTTGTCGTCGAGCTTCGGAGTGTAGGTACCGAGAAACATCCCGGGGCCACCTTCCTTGTCTCGACGCCACGGATCTTGTCAGACCTGATTCAATTCTCACGATGGATCGCTCCACCGCTGCGCCCCACAATACCCCACTTTGCCCCACCAACAACCCCCAATTGCCCCACTGTTCCCACACGTTCCGTTATTTGGCCAGGTAAATGCACGAAAACCACAGTGGGGCACCGTCCCGTCCGGGCGCGTCATGTCCACACTTCCACACCACAGCGACGCGTCCACAGCGGGCCGACGTCGCCTCCGACGCACCATGGTGGGGGAAAGTGGGGAATCGACGAAGCCCGCCGCCTACCGAGGGGGTAGACGACGGGCTTGATCTCGAAATGGGGCGCTAACGCTCCTCAAACCGGCGGCGGAAGTTCTCCTCCATCCGGTTGCCCCGCGAGGACGGATTCTTGGGACGGTCGGACGTCGACTGACGCGGCGCGCGCGACGCCCCGGAGGCTCCGCCACCGCGGAGCATCCACACGCCGGCCCCGAACATGACGAGGAAGCCGACCACACTGAGCGCGATGAACCACAGGCTCTGCTGCGCCAGGGCGACACCACCCACCAGCATGACCAGTCCGACCACCACCAGGGCAATCCCGCGGAGGGTGATGCCCGGCGTACCGCCGATGCCGTGGTCGCCGGCCACGGACGCCCCGAACTTGGGGTCGTCAGCAAGGAGAGACTGTTCAATCTCCCGGAGCATCCTCTGCTCCTGCTCTGAAAGCGACACTGTTCCTCCCGGATATCGCTGGGGTTTTACCTGTCTACTGATTTAACGCCCAGACTATCGGGATTGTTCCCGCCAATGCCAACCCTGTTACGCGGCGGCCGGCAGCCAGCCCGCCTCCTCCTCCACCTCGGCGAGGAACTCGGCGGCCAGATCCATGATCCGGTTGACCACCGCGTGGTCGATGGAGCGCTCCAGTCCGGAGGACACGCGGGAACGGAGACGGGAGTACTGGGCGAACTCGGCCGCCCACCGGGCACCGTCCTCATCCACCAGCCGCAGCTGCTCCCACGCATTGCTCGGGCGGCGACGACGGCCCGCCACCGCCGACGCCGAGATCCGCGCGCCCGCGGTGCGCAGCGCCGCCTGGAAGGCCACCTCGAGGGCAAGGTCCCAGTCCCCCGCTTTCCGGTGTTCCACGGCCTGCGCCAGCAGGGCCCGCGCCTTGAGAATGAAGTCGGCCCGACGCGTACCAGCGCCCGCCCCGGCAAACCTCGTCGTTGCTGAAATGATCTGTGCCATCGGAACCAACTCCCTTCCTTACTCCTTGTTCACCGAACTGCTTTCCGTGATGCCGTCACCTTAGAACCAACCTCGAACACCACACCCCCATTATAGAACAGCCATTCGAACACGTCAACGGTGAACT
>DGYFI06203__coassemble_1242_pt1 | contig 23801 bp, 21 predicted proteins | sample DGYFI06203__metabat2_high_PE_041 | metagenome-assembled genome bin DGYFI06203 | reverse complement strand
TGGTGCCCTCGGTGACGGACTCGCCCAGCTCCGGCATCTCCACGTCGGTGGAGTCACCGGAGACGTCCTCGTCCTCGGCGTCGTCCTCGTCGGCGTCAGCGGCCTCCTCGACGGTCTCGTTCTCGTCCTTGGACTCCGCCTCCTCGATGGCCTCCTCGGACGGGACATCCTCGTCCTCGTCGTCAGCGGCGTCATCGGAGCCGGCGGCGTCGGCGGCACCGATACGGGCGATGACCTCGCCCACGTCCACGGTGTCGTCCTCGTCCGCGAGGATCTCGATGATGGTGCCCGCGACCGGGGACGGGATCTCGGTGTCGACCTTGTCGGTGGAGACCTCGAGCAGCGGCTCATCGACCTCGACCGTGTCACCCACGGACTTCAGCCACTGGGTGATGGTGCCCTCGGTGACGGACTCGCCGAGCTCCGGCATCTCCACGTCGGTGGCCTTACCGGAGGACTTCGGAGCGGACTTCTTCTCCTCCTTCGGAGCCTCCTCCTTCGCCTCGGCCTCAGACTCAGCCTCAGCGTCGTCGGACTCATCAGAGGAAGCCTCCTCGCCCTCCTCGCCGATGACGGCGATGACGGAACCGACGTCCACCGTGTCGTCCTCCTCGGCCTTGATCTCCAGCAGGACGCCGGCCTTGGGGGAGGGGATCTCGGTGTCGACCTTGTCGGTGGAGACCTCAAGCAGCGGCTCGTCGACCTCGACGCGGTCGCCGACCTGCTTCAGCCACTGGGTGATGGTGCCTTCGGTGACGGATTCGCCCAGTTCGGGCATCTCTACGGAGAACGCCATAGTGTTTCTGACTCCTCGAAAGTCGTTTGTTGATCGATAGCTAATAGACCCAAGCGTACCGGGGTTTGAACAGCCGGGTATCCAGTGCCCCTACAATTGTAAGGCGTGTTCAATCTATTCGGTCGCAACAAGTCCCGGGGTGGTCTCCGGCCCCCGCGTGCCCCCGGCGAGACCATCCGCGCGGAGGACGCCGACCATCTCCGCGCCTGGTGCCGGGGGAAGGCCTTCGTCGAGGCCTACGTTGAGCCCGAGACCGTGGTCAATGAGATGTCCGTCGTGCTGGTCGACGAACACGGTGACTTCACCCGCCGCCGCATCGGTGGTCCCAAGGGCATCGACGCCCTGCGGAAGCTGCTCAGTGTCCCCGTCTTCGACGTGGAGGAGACCGGGTACCCCCAGCGCATGCGCGAGCGCATCGAACGCGACCGCATCCTGCGCAAGCGCGAGGAACAGAAGCGCCGCCGGGCGGCCTTTGAACGGGGCGAGCTGCCGGACTGAGGCGAGAACGGGAATATCCCCCAGGCACATGCCTGGGGGATATGCGCGACGGAACCTACTCCCCGGCGATGTCCGCCAGCAGGGAGAGGAAGGTGCGCACGGGAACGCCCGTGGCGCGCTTCGGGGTGTAGCCGTGGACAGAACCGGAGTTGAAGGAGGGGCCGGCGATGTCCAGGTGGGCCCACTCGATGCCCTCGTCGATGAACTTCGACAGGTAGAGGCCGGCGTACTCCATGCCGCCCCAGCGGGTGTTGTCCACGTTGCGGATGTCCGCGGTGGGGGACTTGATGGTCTCCTCGTGCTCCTCCAGCAGCGGCATCGCCCAGGCCGGTTCGCCGACGGAGCGGCCGACCTCGGCGACGCGGTCGCGGAACTCGTCGGAGCCCATGACGCCGGTGGTGCGGGTGCCCAGGGCGATCATCTGCGCGCCGGTGAGGGTGGCCACCTCGAGGAGGTAGTCGGGGTTGTCCTCGGAAGCGCGGGCGAGGGCGTCGGCGAGGACGATGCGGCCCTCGGCGTCGGTGTTGATGATCTCGGAGGTGGTGCCGCCGTAGTGGGTGATCACGTCACCGGGGCGGGTGGCCAGGCCGTCGGGCATGTTCTCGGCGAGCGGCAGGGTGGCGGTGATGCGCACCGGCAGCTTCAGCTTCGCGGCGGCCAGCACGGTGGCGGCGACGGCGGCTGAGCCACCCATGTCGGAGATCATGTTCTCCATGTTCGCGCCGGGCTTGAGCGAGATGCCGCCGGTGTCGAAGGTGATGCCCTTGCCCACCATGGCGACGGCCTTCGCGGCCTTGCGCGGTGCCCAGGTCAGGCGCACGAGGCGCGGGGCGCGGGCGGAGCCGCGGCCGACGGCGAGGATGCCGCCGAAGCCCTGCTTCTCCAGGTCCTGCTCGTCGAGGACCTCGACCTTGACGCCCGCTTCGCGGGCGGCGTCGGAGAGCACCGCGGCGTAGGACTCGGGGTAGAGGTGCGAGGAGGGGGTGTTGACGAGGTCGCGGGCGAAGGCGACGGCCTCCGCGGTGGTCACCGCGGTCTCGAACTCCTTCTTCTCGCCGGCGACGAACACGAGCTTCTCGACGCCGCCGTTGTCCTTCTCCTCCTCACTGCGGATACCGCGGTAGTGGTACGCACCGAGGATGAGGCCCTCGACGGCCGGCGCGAGGCCGAACACGCCGAGCGAGGTGGCGACGGTGCCCAGGCCCTTGAGGGAACGGGCGGCGCACCCGGCGGCTCGGCGCACGGTCTCGTCGTCCAGCTCCTCCGGGTCACCCAGGCCGACGGCGATGACGGAGATCTCCTCGAAGGGGACGCGGGTGATCTCGTTCGCCTTGCCCTTCGCGCCGACGGCGGTGAGGTGGGCAAGGACCTGGCGGGAGGCGGCGTCGTCGAGCAGCGCGGAGGTGGGCAGCTCGGGGCCGTCCTCGCCGCACAGGAGAGGAACGAGCAGGGCGTCGGTCTTCTTCGGGGCCTTCTTCGCCAGCTCGACGGCGGGGGTGGTGCCGCGGGCCGGAAGCGTGAACGTGGTTTTCGCCATAGATATTTCCTCCTGGACGTGGAACGGGATGTGTCCAGCTTATAGAGATCACCACACCGGTGTCGGTGTAGCGTTGTCCGCATGACGTCTCTCAACTTCACCGTGAACCGCACGAGCACCCCGACGTCCGATGAGGCGCGCGAGGAGATTCTGCGGAATCCGCGGTTCGGCAAGAATTTCACCGATCACATGGTCACCATTGAGTGGACCGAGGAGAAGGGCTGGCACGACGCACGCGTGCGCCCCTACGAGGCGATCCCCATGGACCCGGCGACCACGGTGTTTCATTACGGCCAGGCGATCTTCGAGGGCATCAAGGCGTACCGCCAGCCGGACGGCTCCATCGCCACCTTCCGCCCTGAGCGTAACGCCGAGCGCATGCAGCGTTCCGCCACCCGTATGGCGATGCCGCCGCTGCCCACCGAGGACTTCCTCGAGGCCATCCGCCTGCTTGTCGACGTCGACCGCGACTGGGTCCCCGCCGCCGGCGGCGAGGCCAGCCTCTACCTGCGCCCCTTCATGATCTCCACCGAGGTCTCCCTGGGCGTCAGCCCGGCGAACAGGTACACCTTCTTCGTCATCGCCTCGCCCGTCGGTGCCTACTTCACCGGTGGCGTCAAGCCGGTCTCCGTGTGGCTGAGCGAGGACTACGTCCGCGCCGCGCCGGGTGGTACCGGTGCCGCCAAGTTCGCCGGCAACTACGCCGCCTCCCTGCTCGCGCAGGCCCAGGCGGAGGAGAAGGGCTGCGATCAGGTCGTGTGGCTCGACGCCATCGAGCACACCTACATCGAGGAGATGGGTGGCATGAACCTGTTCTTCGTGTACGGCTCGGGCGAGGACGCGCGGATCGTCACCCCGGCGCTGTCCGGCTCCCTTCTCGCCGGCGTCACCCGTGACTCGCTGCTGCAGGTCGCCCGCGACCTGGGCTACGAGACGGAGGAGAGGAAAATCTCCAAGTTCGAGTGGCGCGACGACGTAGCCTCCGGTGCCATGACCGAGGCCATGGCCTGCGGTACGGCCGCCGTCATCACCCCGGTCGGCCGCGTGCTGTCCAACCACGGCGAGTTCGAGATCAACGGCAACCAGCCGGGTGACATCACCATGGCCATGCGCGAGCGTCTCACCCACATCCAGCGCGGTGAGTACGAGGACACCCACGGCTGGGTGCACACGCTCGTCGAGGCCTAATCAGCCTGCAGCGCGGCGGCCGCCTGCACCAGCGGGAGGGCCGCCAGCGCGCCGACCCCCTGGCCGGCGTTCATGTCCAGGGCCACCAGGGGGGTGAGCTCGAGGGCCTGCAGCGCGATGAGGTGCGCGGGCTCCGGGGTCAGCTGGCCGGCCTGGCACCAGGCGCGGACCCCGGGGGAGAGACGTTCCGCCAGGTAGGCGGCGACGGCGACGGGGGCACCGTCGAGAAGCAGGGGAGTGCGGCGGGCCGCGGACCGGGCGATGAACGCGGTGAGCGCCACGAGGTCGGGGGACCCGATCCGGCGCAGCACCTCCTCCGGCTCGTCGGTGGTGCCGCGGACGCGGAACATCGCGTCGCGGATCGCCTCGACCTTGATCTTCCACAGCTCGTCGGTGGTACCGGCCCCCGGCCCGACGACCGCGACGGGCTCCGTTCCCGTGAACGCGCCGAGCAGGGCCGCGGCGACGGTGGTGTTGCCCACCCCGAGGTCGCCTGGAATGAGCAGGTCAGCGCCGGAATCAATCTCCTGGTCGGCGACTCGGCGGCCGATCTCCACGGCGCGGGCGTACTGCTCCGTATCCATGGCGTCCTCGACATCGATGGCCCCGGTGGAGCGCGCCACGCGCTCCTCCCCCCAGGCCTCGTGGTCGAGGGAGACGTCCACGACGCGTACCGACGCCCCCGTCGCCCGCGCCAGCACGTTCACCGGGCCGGCCCCGGACTCGATCTCCGCCGCGCGCTCCACGGAATACCCGGCGGGCAGCAGCGACATGCCGCGCTGCGCCACACCGTGATCACCCGCGAAGACGACCACCCGGCAGCGGCGCAGCGGCTGCGGGGGGTGAACCCCCTGGCAGGCGGCGATCCAGGCACCCAGCTCACGCAGGCGGCCCGTGCCGGAGTCCGCGCTCGCGGTGAGGGAGGCCTCCCCGGCGGATGCGTCGGGGGCGGTGATCGGCGTGGCGTCGATAAGCATGGCTACACCTTATCGCCGACGGCGACGCGCGGCTTCGGCGAACGCCACTTCCGCGGCTGCGTCATGCGGGAGTAGGTGTAGAAGCCCAGACCCAGGCCGGTGGCGGTGGTGTCCGGGAACTTCTCGCGGACCGCCTTGTTCGCGGCCGAACCGGCCCACACGCCCTCGATGAAGAAGACCACCATGAGGGCCATGGCGATGAGCGACATGATGTTGGCGAAGGTCGGCGCGAACGTGCCGATGAACATGATCACCAGCAGGCCGAGCGCCACCGGGAGGACCCAGTTGTTGATGAAACGGCGGGAATCCACCCAGTCGCGGACGAAACGACGCTCCACGCCCTGATCGCGGGGGAGGAGGTAGCGCTCGTCACCGGAGTCCATCGCCTTCTGCACCTCACGCTGGTGGCTCCGGTTCTCCTCCCGCTCCTTGTTCTTGTACGCCTTCCACTCCTCCTTGGACATGGACTTCTTCAGTTCCTTGCGCTGTGCGCTGGCCTGGGCCTGGGAACGGGGGGCGTTGCGGTCGCGGATGACACCGCGCTCGATCTCCACCTCACGGCGCTTCGGGGTGGGGCGACCCTTCGGCGGGGTGTAGCCCTTCGGGCGGGGCTGCTCCTGCTCGGCCGGAGCAGGGGTGGGATCCGGCGTCGCCGCGGGCTCGACCGGGGATGATTCGTCAGATTTCTGCCAGGGGAGTTTCACGTGTCCCAGGCTACAAGGCGGATGCCGCAGGACGGGAATACGGGTCACCGACGTCGTGTTGTGTATGGGTGAGCGCACTCATTCTCGGACAACGAGTATGGTGGGCGCGTAACGAAGCTTCCCCCGCTAAGGAGATCAACACCATGACCGCTCCCGCATCCAGCACCGGCGTCATCCTCACCGACGCCGCCGCCGCCAAGGCGAAGGCACTCCTCGACCAGGAGGGTCGTGACGACCTGGCCCTGCGCATCGCCGTCCAGCCGGGTGGCTGCGCCGGTCTGCGTTACCAGCTGTACTTCGACGATCGTGACCTCGACGGTGACAAGGTCGACGAGATCGGCGGCGTCCGCCTCGTCGTCGACAAGATGAGCGTCCCGTACCTCACCGGTGCGAAGATCGACTTCGCCGACACCATCGAGTCCCAGGGTTTCACCATCGACAACCCGAACGCCGGCGGTGCCTGCGCCTGCGGCGACTCCTTCAACTGATTCGTCACTCGACGATAAAGGCGCCTGCACTCCCGTGGGGGAGGGCAGGCGCCTTCGCGCGTCATCCGGCGGATCAGATGTCCACCGGGTAGTCCTTCTCCTCGATCCGCGGATCGATGCGGTTCTCCACGAAGATGCCGTGCCAGACCATGAAGGCCAGGACGGTCCACAGGCGGCGCGAGTGGTCGGAGACACCGTCGCGGTGCTCCCTGAGCATCTCGAGGACGGCCTTCCGGTCGAAGATGTCGTCCGTCTGGGAGTCGGTGATGGTGTCCTGGGCCCAGCCGTAGAGCTCGTCGCCGGCCAGCCAGTGGCGCATCGGCACCGGGAAGCCCAGCTTCTTCCGGTGGAGGACGTGCGGCGGCACGATCTGCTCCATCGCCTTGCGCAGGGCGTACTTGGTGGTGCCCCCGGCGATCTTCAGGTCGTGCGGGATGGTCTGCGCGACCTCGAACACCTCCTTGTCCAGGAAGGGCACGCGCAGCTCCAGGGAGTTGGCCATGTTGATCTTGTCGGCCTTGACCAGGATGTCGCCGCGCATCCAGGTGAACAGGTCGAGGTGCTGCATGCGGGCGACCGGGTCCATGTGACGGGACTGCGCGTAGACGGGGGCGGTGACCTCCTTGTGGTCCCACTCCTCCTTCGCCCAGGGCAGGACGCGCTGCAGCTGCTCGAAGTTGAAGGAGCGGGCGTTGCCGTAATAGCGCTCCTCCATCGTCATGGAGCCGCGGTCGAGGAGGGACTTGCCCTTCATCCCGTCGGGCAGGACGCGGGAGAGGCGGCCGAGGCCGCGGCGCAGCGGGGTGGGCACCTTCTCGAAGGCCGCGAGGGAGAGCGGCTCCTTATAAATGGTGTAACCGCCGAAGAGCTCGTCGGCGCCCTCGCCCGAGAGGACGACCTTGACGTGCTTGCGGGCCTCCTGCGCCACGAAGAACAGCGGCACGAGGGAGGGGTCGGCGACCGGGTCGTCGAGGTACCACATGATCTTCGGGATCGCGTCGGCGTACTCCTCGGGGGAGACCACCTTGACGATGTGCTCCACACCGATCGCGGCGGCCGACTCCGCGGCGACGTCGACCTCCGAGTAACCCTCCCGCTCGAAGCCGGTGGTGAAGGTGAGCAGGTTCGGGTTGTGGCGCTTGGCCAGGGTGGCGATCGCGGTGGAGTCGATGCCGCCGGAGAGGAAGGAACCGACGGTGACGTCGGCGCGCATGTGCTTCTCGACGCTGTCCTCCAGGGCGCGGGCGATCCGGTCGAAGAGATCCTGCTCGGAGCCCTTCGGCACCGGGGTGACGTCGAAACGCGGCTTGAAGTAGCGCTCGGCGGTGACGGTGTCGCCGGCCTTGAGCGTGGCGGTGCAGCCGGACTCGAGGCGGCGGATCCCGGCGTGGAGGGACTCCGGCTCGGGCACGTACTGGAGGTCGACGTAGTGCTCGATGGCGCGGCGGTCAAGGTCCAGGCCGAGACCCAGCTCGGGGGCCATCTCCAGGATGGACTTCTTCTCGGAGGAGAAGACGGTGCCGGCCGGGGTGGTGGCGTAGAACAGCGGCTTGATGCCGAACTGGTCGCGGGCGACGAACAGCGTCTTCTCCTGGGTGTCCCAGATGGCGAAGGCGAACATGCCCCGCAGGTGCTCGACGACGTCCTCGCCCCAGTGGTGGTAGCCGACGACGATGGTCTCGGAGTCACCCTCGGTGCGGAACTCCAGTCCCGCGGCACTGAGCTCCTCGCGCAGCTCGACGTAGTTGTAGATTTCGCCGTTGAAGACGAGGGCGTAGCGGGCCGGGTTGTCCTCCGGGCCCCACACCAGGGGCTGGTGGGAGTGCTCGAGGTCGACGATGGACAGGCGGTTGAAGCCGAAGACGACGTCGTCGTCGTGCCAGGTGCCGGCGTCGTCGGGTCCGCGGTGGCGCATGCACGGCAGCGCGCGGGTCACTGCGTCGACGAACGAGCCGGCATCACCGTCGGCCGTGAGCATGCCAAGAAAACCGCACATGTGGAAATGTTCTCCTCTATATAACGGACGTAGTCGGTCCTACGATACGGCCCGGGGGCGTCGGGAAGCGACACCGGCACGTCCAAAGTGGCGCGGTTCGCTTCGGCCCTGTTCGGAGGGTGGTGGGGGCAGGGGGTGAAAAGGGTCCACTTACGGGTGGATACTTTCGGATGATGCCGGGACCTGCAGATTGTGAAATGGGTAACACCGATTTGGTACCGGGTGGGGCATCATTCGCGGGTAACCCCATATGGGCTGTAACATCCGGGGTACTTCGAGCAGCACCGGTGGCTTCCTGATCGAAGCGGCGGGACGGAAACAGCGTGGATAACCACAGTGAATGAACTATCCTGCAGTATCAGGAATGCTTAAACCAGTGTTCAAGGATTTAGTGTGGACAGGAAGGCAGACACACGTGGAACAGCGTAAGAAGCGTGGCTTCGCCCGTAAGGCGGGTCTCGGCGGTGTGATGGCCCTCGGCGGCCTCGCCCTCGCCGGTTGTGACGTGGCTCCCCCGGAGAGCGTCGGCAGGATCATCGGCATGGGTTGGCCGACGGGTATCACCCCGGAGGCGACCGCCATGTACAACTTCTGGGTCTGGGTCTGGGTCACCGCCTGGATCATCGGCATCATCATGTGGGCTCTCATGCTCGTGGCCGTCTTCAGCTGGAGCGCCAAGAAGGCGGAGAAGGCCGGCAAGGGCGAGTTCCCGAAGCAGCTGCAGTACAACGTGCCGCTCGAGCTCGTGCTCACCATCCTGCCGATCTTCATCGTCATGGGTCTGTTCTTCTTCACCGTCCAGACCCAGCAGAAGGTCACCGCTCTGGACAAGAACCCGGAGGTCACCGTCGACGTGACCGCCTTCCAGTGGAACTGGAAGTTCGGCTACCAGAACGTCGCCGCTGGCTTGAGCCCGACCGGCTCCGAGTACGACGGTGCCGACGAGGAGCGTCAGGCCCTGGCCGACGCCACCCGCCACGACGATCCGGAGACGGTCAAGAACCCGAACCCGATCCACGGCATGTCCAAGGGCGACCAGTCCTACCTGAACTTCAACCAGATCGAGACCGTCGGCACCACCGACGAGATCCCGGTCCTGGTTCTCCCCTCCAACACCCCGATCGAGTTCCAGCTCGCCTCCGGCGATGTGGCCCACTCCTTCTGGATCCCGGAGTTCCTCTTCAAGCGTGACGCCTACGCTCACCCGGAGGCCAACCAGCAGCAGCGTGCCTTCCAGATCGAGGCCATCGAGGAGGAGGGCGCCTTCGTCGGACGCTGTGCCGAGATGTGCGGTACCTACCACGCCATGATGAACTTCGAGCTCCGTGTCGTCTCCCCGGAGGCCTTCACCGAGTACCTGCAGTTCCGCATCGACAACCCGGATGCCCCGAACTCCGAGGCTCTGGCCTCCATCGGTGAGGCTCCGTACGCCACCACCACCCACCCGTTCAACTCGTCCCGTCAGACCTGGGACGGCGAGAACTACGTGGACCACAACGCCAACATCTAACGGAGGAATTTCACCATGAACTCTGGTTCTAAGCTGATGTACAGCATCGCCGCGTTCCTCGCTCTGGTATCTGTCATCTACATCTTCGGTACCAGCTTCGTCGGCGACGACGGTTACCTCGGTGGTACCGAGTGGGTCGGCGTCACCGCCCTGATCCTCTCCACCGCACTGGCAGTCATGCTGGGTGTGTACCTCCACTTCACCTCCTCCCGCAGCGACATCCTCCCCGAGGACTGGGAAGAGGCCGAGGTCGAGGACAAGGCCGGTATCCTCGGCTTCTTCTCCCCGAACTCCATCTACCCGCTGTGGATGGCCGGCGCTGTCGGTGTCACCGGTCTGGGTATCGCCTTCTGGCACTTCTGGCTCATCGCCATGGGCGCCATCCTGCTGATCTGGGCCACCTACGGCCTGAGCCTGCAGTACGGTCTGCCGAAGGAGAAGCACTAGCCTTCTCGGTGGCCTGACCCGCCACACAAATCTCGATTGAGGCACTCGTCCCCCGGGGCGGGTGCCTCGTCGTGATTCAGGGAGCGTGACGACGCCGCGTGCGGCGGGGGAGAAGCGGCGTCGATAAGCGCCCCGGGGGCGGGAAATCCCAGCGTGCAGGGGGTCAACCGAAAGTTGGTACCGGCGGATGAGGCCCGGAAACCCGTGTGATTTACATCTCGTGAGGTCATCGTGTCGATCTCCGGACGAACCGCGGGGAATGGGGTAGGGTAACGCCCAACGAGTGCCACGGGGGGTATTCGAGGCAATCGGGGAAGATGACCTGCACAAACGCCGCGTCGGATGGCAGCGGAAAAAGTTCCCGCGGGTGTAGAGGAATCTTTCGGGGGCACCTCAACAAAGGAAACCGCAGGTGGTATTCCCAATTCCGCCGCGGGAGCGGGGGGAGTTGAAGTGACTTTGTGCGCCGGAGCGGTCATACTAGTCAGCGTGACGAGCGCAGTTTCAAACTCAGGTATGGCAGCACCACAGCGTGTTCCCGCACTGAACCGACCCAACATGGTCAGTGTCGGCACGATTGTGTTCCTGTCTCAGGAATTGATGTTCTTCGCCGGACTCTTCGCGATGTACTTCACCTCGCGTGCGAACGGCCTGGCAGGCGACTGGAATGAGCAGACAGCAAACCTCAACGTGCTGTTCGGCTTCATCATCACGACCATTCTGGTCGCCTCCTCGGTTACCTCGCAGTTCGGCGTCTTCGCAGCAGAAAGGGGTGACGTTTACGGACTCCGTCGTTGGTACCTCATCACCGTTGGTCTGGCAGTGGGCTTCCTCGCCTTCCTGGCATACGAGTGGTACGAGCTTATCCTCCACGGAGTGACCGTCCAGTCGAGCGTCTTCGGCTCGGTCTTCTACATCATCACGGGCTTCCACGCCGCACACGTGACTGCAGGTGTTATCGCCTTCATCGTCATTCTGCGACGTATCACCGTGTCCAAGTTCACGCCGGCACAGGCCACCGCCGCCATGGCAGTGTCCTACTACTGGCACTTCGTTGACGTCATTTGGGTCGGCGTCTTCATCACTCTCTACCTTGTCCAGTAGGCCGTAGCCTGCCGAGCAATCGGCCTGCAGCCATTCACTTTCCACACCGAAATTTCTAAAGGAAAATGATGGATACCAATCCGAACATTGCCGCCAACGGCGACGAGCAGTCGCCCGCGTCGGCCAAGAAGGCCCGCAGCCGCCGCAAGATGCGCCGGACTGCCGTCGGTGCCTTCGCGCTCACCCTGGGTCTCACCGGCGCCGGCGTCCTCGCCACCGCCCTGACCCCGGACGCGCAGGTCGCCACCGCACAGCGTGACGACCAGGCACTCATCCAGGAGGGCAAGGACCTCTACGACGTCGCCTGCATCACCTGTCACGGTGCCAACCTCCAGGGCGTGCAGGACCGCGGTCCGTCCCTGATCGGTATCGGCGAGGGCGCCGTGTACTTCCAGGTCCACTCCGGCCGTATGCCGATGATGTCCAACGACGCTCAGGCTGAGCGTAAGACCCCGCGTTACACCGAAGCCCAGTCCCTCGCCATGGCCGCCTACGTGGCAGCCAACGGCGGCGGCCCGGAGCTCGTGTACAACGAGGACGGCACCCTTGCCATGGAGGAGCTCCGCGGCAAGAACTACAACGGCATGATCGACGCCCAGGACATCGCCCGTGGTGGCGAGCTGTTCCGTCTGAACTGCGCCTCCTGCCACAGCTTCACCGGCCGTGGCGGCGCACTGTCCTCCGGTAAGTATGCACCGCCGCTGGATCCCGCCAACGAGCAGGAGATCTACCAGGCGATGCTCACCGGCCCGCAGAACATGCCGAAGTTCTCCGACCGTCAGCTCTCCGCTGACGAGAAGAAGGACATCATCGCCTTCATCAAGGCCACCAAGGAGACCCCGTCTCCGGGTGGCTGGGGCCTCGGCGGCCTCGGCCCGGTCTCTGAGGGTATGGCCATGTGGTTCATCGGCATCACCATCCTGGGTCTTGCCGCTATGTGGATTGGATCGCGTTCATGAGCAACGAAGTGAAGAAGAACTACACCAAGCAGGAACTCAACGCGATGAGCAACGACGAGCTCGCGCGTCTGGGCACCGAGCTGGACGACGTGACCGTCGCCTTCCGCAAGGAGCGCTTCCCGGTCGCCAACGATCCGGCCGAGAAGCGTGCCGCACGCGCGGTCATGATCTGGCTGATCGTCGGCATCATCGCCGCGATCGCCTTCCTCGGCGTCTACATCTTCTGGCCGTGGGAGTTCAAGAACCTGGGCGAGGAGGGCCACCTGTGGCACACCTTCTACACCCCGGCTCTGGGTCTTACCTCCGGTATCTCCATCATCGCCCTGGGTATCGCGGTGGTCCTCTACGTGAAGACCATCATCCCCGAGGAGATCTCGGTGCAGCGTCGCCACGACGGCCCCTCCTCCGAGGTTGACCGTCGTACCCTGACCGCTCTGCTCAACGACTCCTGGGAGACCTCGACCCTCGGCCGCCGCAAGGCACTGCAGGGTCTGCTCGGCGGCGCCGGCATCCTCTTCGGTCTCATCGTCGTCGCCCCGCTGGGCGGCATGATCAAGAACCCGTGGAAGAAGGGCGAGCTGGGCATCATGGGTGACGGCACCCTGTGGACCTCCGGCTGGACCCTCCACGAGAACGGCGTCAAGCTGTACCTCGCCCGCGACACCGGCGCCATCGCCGAGGAGCACACCGGCGACACCGGCACCCACTGGACCACCACCGGCGTCTCCCGCCTCGTCCGCGTCCGTCCCGAGGATCTGGACGCCGGCGGCATGGAGACCGTGTACCCGCTGCCGGAGGAGTACGTCAACGACGGCGAGCAGTACAACCCGGAGCGCGACGTCTACGTCGAGCAGATGCACTCCGTCCATGGTCCGCGTAACCCCGTCATGCTGATCCGCCTGCGTTCCTCCGATGCCGAGAAGGCCATCGAGCGTGAGGGCCAGGAGGACTTCCACTACGGCGACTACTACGCATACTCGAAGATCTGCACCCACATCGCCTGCCCGACCTCTCTGTACGAGGCTCAGACCAACCGCATTCTGTGCCCGTGCCACCAGTCGCAGTTCGACGCACTGCAGTACGGCAAGCCGGTCTTCGGCCCGGCCGCCCGTGCACTGCCGCAGCTGCCGATCACGGTTGACGAAGAGGGTTACCTCATCGCCAAGGGCAACTTCATCGAGCCCGTTGGCCCTGCATTCTGGGAGCGTAAGTCCTAATGAGCAACAAGCTGGCACAAGCTGCCGACAACATTGATTCGCGCTACACCGCGTCCGGTCTGCTGCGTCCGCAGCTGAACAAGGTCTTCCCGACCCACTGGTCCTTCATGCTCGGTGAGATGGCTCTCTACAGCTTCATCATCCTGCTGCTGACCGGTGTCTACCTGGCGCTGTTCTTCGACCCGTCCATCACCAAGGTGATCTATGACGGCGGCTACCTGCCGCTCAACGGTGTCGAAATGTCCCGTGCCTACGCAACCGCACTGGACATCTCCTTCGAGGTCCGCGGTGGACTCTTCGTCCGCCAGATGCACCACTGGGCCGCCCTGATGTTCATGATGGCCATGGTCGCGCACATGCTGCGTGTCTTCTTCACCGGTGCGTTCCGACGCCCGCGTGAGGCCAACTGGATCATCGGCTGCACCCTGATCATCCTGGGCATGGCCGAGGGCTTCATGGGTTACTCCCTCCCGGATGACCTGCTCTCCGGCGTCGGCCTCCGCATCATGTCCGCCATCATCCTGGGTCTGCCGATCATCGGCACCTGGCTGCACTGGCTGATCTTCGGCGGCGACTTCCCGTCCGATCTCATGCTCGACCGTTTCTACATCGCACACGTGCTCATCCTGCCGGGCATCATCCTCGGCCTGATCGCCGCTCACCTGGCGCTGGTCTGGTACCAGAAGCACACCCAGTTCCCGGGTGCCGGCCGCACCGAGAACAACGTCGTCGGCGTCCGTATCATGCCGGTCTTCGCCACCAAGGCCATCGGCTACGGCCTGCTGACCGCTGGTGTCCTGGCTCTCATGTCCGGCCTGACCACCATCAACGCGATCTGGAACATCGGTCCCTACAACCCGTCGCAGGTCTCCGCAGGTTCCCAGCCCGACGTCTACATGCTGTGGACTGACGGTGTCGCCCGTGTCATGCCGGCGTGGGAGCTCTACCTGGGCAACTACACCATCCCGTCCGCGTTCTGGGTCGCCCTGGTCGCCGGTCTCATGGTCGTCCTGCTGTTCGCCTACCCGTGGATCGAGAAGAACGCCACCGGCGACGACGCTCACCACAACCTGCTGCAGCGTCCGCGTGACGTTCCGGTCCGTACCGGCATCGGCGCCATGGCCATCACCTTCTTCCTGCTGGTGACCATCTCCGGTGTTAACGACCACGTCGCCCACTTCTTCCAGATCTCCCTGAACGCGATGACCTGGTTCGGTCGTATCGGTGTCATCATCCTGCCGCCGATCGCCTACTTCATCACCCACCGCATCTGTGTCGGCCTGCAGCGCTCTGACCGCGCTGTCCTCGAGCACGGCATCGAGACCGGTGTCATCAAGCAGATGCCGAACGGTGCGTTCGTCGAGATCCACCAGCCGCTGGGCCCGGTCGACGAGCACGGCCACCCGGTCCCGCTCGCCTACGCCGGTGCTTCCGTCCCGAAGCGCATGAACCAGCTGGGCTTCGCGGACCGCATCTCCCGCGGCTCCCTCATCAAGGCCGACGACCAGCGTTTCACCGACGCCGCTGTCGACACCGCTCACGCCAACCACCGTGAAGAGGCCGCGATGCTGGACAACCTCAACGAGGCCAACCGCTCCAAGGACCGCGAGTCCGGATACCTGGACTAAGGTCCACCTGCAGTCACCACTGCGCTCACGAGTAGAGACCCTGTCTCCCCGATACCTGGGGGAGGCAGGGTCTCCTCGTTGTCACCATCAGGGACGTATATAGAGGAGAGGAATCCGGCGGTGTCGCTCCTGCGGCGTCGCAGGATCTCTGCGGGACCTGGACCGCCCCTGCCCTCCTGTCCCGCGTCTGAGGGCCGCAGGGGGCCTCCCAGGGCCTTCTGGCGGCGTCCCGCATACCCTGGCGGGTGTCGAAGCAACGGAGGCCCGGTGGGCATATAAGAGGAACGGTGACGTTCCGGGATCGTCGGACTGCCTCTGGGGCGTGTTGCTTGTGTGGTTGATGGGCCATAAAGGGGCATCACGTTCTGATATGTGAGCGAGATCACTGTGGGGGCATGGTGTGGTGAGCGGCGCGTTTCGGGCCCGGGAAAACGTCAGATGTCGGGGTGTGCCCCTAGGGGACATCGTCCAAGGTCAGCGGGTCATATGACGGGAGATTGATAGCTGATTTGTCCCCAATCCTGTTCAGCTGGTTCGGGGCCGCTCGAGACACGGTTTGTCGATAACGGGTTGATAACGGCGACACGCCAGGAGCGAGCGTTGGACAAGTTTCGTTGTTGTTTCGTAACCTGTTCGAGACATTGCGGGGCTTCCCGATGAAGCCGCCGAATGACTGAACTGAAAATAATGCCGAATCCCCGTCAGGGGAGCCGGGGAACCACACAGAGTTCTCTGGGGTGAATCCTCCGCTAGAGCGTCGCTACGACGTGGAGTGGGGGAGGGAAGCTTCCGAAGATCCCAACCCGACAGCTAACCCGGTAGGCACAAGGAAGATCTGGAGAAACATTCGTGGCTCAGCACCGTCGCCTCAACAAGACCGCTACCCGTCGTATCGCAGCCGCCTCCGCGGTTGTCATGGGTACCACCGTCCTCGCCCCGGGCGTTGCCAACGCCGTTGAGGTCACCATCCCGAACACCAACATCTCTGTGAATGTTCCGGGCCTGGAGAACGTCCCGAACGTGGAGCAGTTCATCCCCGCCGCCCCGGCTGCCCCGGCAGTCCAGGAGGTCAACAACTACGTGGCCAACGTCGCCGCACAGGCTCCGGCCGCTGCACCGGCCGCCTCCTCCCAGGGGCAGGCCATTGCCAACGCCGTGCGTTCCAAGATCGGCGCTCCGTACGCCTGGGGCGCCACCGGCCCGTCCGCCTTCGACTGCTCCGGCCTGACCACCTGGGCCTACCAGCAGGTCGGCAAGTCCATCCCGCGTACCTCCCAGGCTCAGGCGGCCCAGGGCCAGCGGGTTTCGCTGGACCAGCTTCAGCCGGGTGACATCATCGCCTACTACGGCGGTGCCACCCACGTCGGCATCTACGTCGGCAACGGCATGATCGTCGACGCCCTCAACTCCGGCACCCCGGTCGGCGAGCGTCCGCTGCACTTCCAGCCGATCCACTCCGCCGTCCGCTTCTAAGCGCGACCGCCTGCCACCAGCCCGTTCCCGGCCTTTCGCCGGGGCGGGCTGATCGCATTTCCGGGCCCTCCGGCACCACGGGTCACACCAGTCACGACATTGGTCCAGGCTGTTTACTCAGTTGTTGTTAAGAGTCTATAGTGGTCCGTGGCAATCACCGGCCATCGTTTCGTTATGAAAGAGTGACCTTGCGTTTCCTTCCCGGCATCCGTCTCAGCGCCGCCACCGTTCTCGGCACCGCCCTCATCACGGGCGGACTGACCGCCCCCCACGCCACCGCCGACGACGTGGAGGCCCTCATCGCCGACATGGAGGAGGTCTCCCACGAGGCCACCGCCAAGAGCGAGGAGGTCAAGCAGCTCGAGGTGGAGATCGAGGAGGGGCAGGGTCGGATCGACGGACTCAAGCAGCAGGCCGACCGGGCCCGCGACCGGGCCCAGGGAGCCCAGGCCGCCCAGCGGGACTTCCAGCACGACGTCAATGATCTCGCCGGCGCCAAGTACCGCAGCCTCATGGTCGACCCGGTCACCAATGCCATCGCCGCCGCCAACCCGCAGAATGCCATCGACCGCGCCGCCTACCTGGGCACGCTGACCCGGAACACCGAGCGGGCCGTCGATAAGCTCGCGGCAGCGACCGCCGAGGCCGGCCGGTCGCACACCGACGCCTCCCGCATGGTGGCGGAGGCCAACTTCCAGCAGTCCCAGCTGGAGAGGCAGCACCGGGTGCTGGCCGCCGAGCAGGATGAGCTGCAGAACCGCATCCGGGAGATCGAGGAGCAGGTCGCCGCGCTCGACGAGGCCGCCCGCGCCCTGTGGGAGAACAAGAACAACCCGCTCGCCCCGATCTCGCTCACCGGGGAGGGGGCCGTGGGTGCCGCGCTGAGCAAGCTCGGCTCCCCGTACGGCTGGGGCGCGACCGGCCCGAACCAGTTCGACTGCTCGGGCCTCATGGTGTGGGCCTACCAGCAGCAGGGCAAGACGATCCCGCGCACCTCGCAGGCCCAGCTGGCCGGCGGCACCCCGGTGTCCCGCGCGGACCTGCAGCCGGGCGACATCGTCGGCTACTACCCGGGTGTGACTCACGTGGGCATGTACATCGGTAACGGTCAGCTCGTCCACGCCTCCGATTACGGCATCCCGGTGCAGGTCGTCTCCGTGGACTCCATGCCGTGGGCGGGCGCGGTCCGCTACTAGTACCATTCGGCACATGCCCCGGATTCTGCTGGTCACCAATGACTTCCCGCCTACGGTGGGAGGCATCCAGTCCTACCTCCGGGATTTCCTGGCCACCCTGGATCCGCAGGAGGTCGTCGTCTTCGCCTCGACGCAGGACCGCGCCGCGGCCGCGCACCACGACGCCGCGCTGCCGTACCGGGTCATCCGCTGGCCCCGCCACGTCATGCTGCCCACCCCCTCCACCGCGGAGGCGATGAGCCAGATCATCCGGGAACTCGACATCGACACCGTGTGGTTCGGTGCCGCCGCCCCGCTGGCGCTCATGTCCGCCGCCGCCCGCGGCGCCGGCGCCCGCCGCATCATCGCCAGCACCCACGGGCACGAGGTCGGCTGGTCGATGCTGCCCGGTGCCCGCCGGGTGCTGCGACGTATCGGCGACAACGCCGATGTGGTCACCTACATCTCCGACTACACGCTGCGCCGCTTCCGCCGCGCTTTCGGCCCGCACCCGCAGTTCCGGCACCTGCCCTCGGGAGTCGACACCGACTGGTTCCGCTCCGCCGACCGTCCCGCCGGCCCGCCGACCGTCGTCTGCGTCTCCCGGCTCGTACCCCGTAAGGGCCAGGACATGCTGCTGCGCGTGTGGCCGCGGATCCTCGACCGCCACCCGGACGCCCGTCTCCGGATCGTCGGCTCGGGCTCCTACGAGAACACCCTCCGGCAGCTGGCCGCCCCGCTGGGCGACGCCGTCGAATTCACCGGCCCCCTGACCACCGCCGCCCTGCGCGACGCTCTGGCGGCCGCCGACGTCTTCGCCATGCCCGCCCGCACCCGCGGTAAGGGGCTCGACGTCGAGGGCCTCGGCATCGTCTACCTCGAGGCGCAGGCGTGCGGCATCCCCGTCATCGCCGGAGACTCCGGTGGTGCCCCGGAGACCGTCACCCCCGAGACCGGCATCGTCGTCGACGGCCGCCGCGAGGACGAGCTCGCCACCGCGCTGCTCACGCTTCTCGACGACCCGCAGCTCGCCGCGGACATGGGGCAGGCGGGGCGTCGATACGCGCGGACCGAATGGTCCTGGGACATCATGGGCGCGCGGCTGCGGGATATACTCCGATAGATGAACACGGTGGGTTTCGACATCGGGGGGACGCAGTGCCGGGCCGCCCTCGTGACGGAGAGCGGCGAGATCCTCGAGCAGCGGTCCGTGCCCACCCCGCGCACGGCCGACGCGCTCGAGGACACCATCGCCGCCCTCGTCGATGAGCTGCGCCCGCACGAGCCGGGCGCGGTGGGCCTGGCGGTCGCCGGCTTCCTCGACCCGCAACGCGAGATCGTGCGGTTCGCCCCGCACCTGCCCTGGCGGGACACCCCCGTGCGCGCCCGGCTGCAGGAGCGGCTCGGCCTGCCGGTGGTCATGGAGCACGACGCCAACTCCGCCGCGTGGGGCGAGTACCGCTTCGGATCGGCACAGGGAGCGGGGACGTGGGTGTTCTTCGCCGTCGGCACCGGGATCGGGGCGGCCCTCATGATCGACGGCCGGATCTTCCGCGGCGCCTTCGGCACGGCCCCCGAGTTCGGGCACCTCACCGTCGTCCCGGACGGCCGCCGGTGTGCCTGCGGCAGGCGCGGCTGCCTGGAGCGCTACGCCTCCGGCACGGCGCTGGCGGACACCGCTCAGGCCCACGGCATGCCCCCGGGTCTGAGCGGTCACGCCATCATGACCGCCGCCCGCAGCGGTGATGAGCGGGCCCGCGCGGTGCTCGCCGATTTCGCCGGCTGGCTGGGGCAGGGGCTGAGCATCGTGGCGGATGTCCTCGACCCGGAACTCATCGTGCTGGGCGGGGGAGTGGCGGCCGACGCCGACCTCTTCCTCGCCGGTGCCGTCGAGGAAATGGGCCGGTCCATTGTGGGGGCGGGACATCGCCGTCTCCCGGTCGTGGGAACCGCTGAACTGGGGGCGAACGCGGGTATGATCGGCGTGTCCGATCTCGCGCGCACCGAAACTTAAAGGGGAAGTCCGATGGAAAAGAAGTGGTACTGGCTGTACAAGAACGTCCTCATCGGCCCGTTCCTGCGCGTCTGGAACCGCCCGACCATCGAGGGCATCGAGCACATCCCGGCGGAGGGCTCGGCGATCATCGCCTCCACCCACCAGGCCGTCATGGACTCCTTCTTCTTCCCCGCGCTGAGCCCGCGCAACATCACCTTCCCGGCGAAGTCGGAGTACTTCACCGCCCCCGGCCTCATCGGCCGCCTGCAGAAGTGGTTCTTCACCTCCATCGGCCAGATCCCGGTCGAGCGCGGCGCCGCCAACGCCGGTGACGCCACCCTCGCCGCCGCCCGCACCGTCCTCGACCGGGGCGACGTACTGGGCATCTACCCGGAGGGCACCCGCTCCCCGGACGGGCGCATCTACAAGGGACGCACCGGCATGGCGCGTATCGCCCTGGCCACCGACGCCCCCATCGTCCCGCTGGCCATGATCGGCTCCCGCGACGCCAACCCCATCGGCACGTGGATCCCGCGCCCCCGCAAGGTGCGCATGAAGGTGGGCGAGCCGATCGACGGCCGCGCCTACGTCGAGTCCCTGGGCATCGACCCGGATTCCCGCGAGGCGGCCCGCCCGCTCACCGACCATGTCATGGCCGTGCTCACCGAGCTGTCCGGCCAGCCGTACGTGGACATGTACGCCTCCGAGGCCAAGGAGTCCCTTGCCGCCGGCCGCGGATGGCCGCAGGGTGCCGAGCCGACTCTTGGCTGATTGCCAGGCGATCTCTATACTTGACCGCTGGACTGTGCCGGAGCTCTCCGGCAGGTTAGTATCAGGCTGCGCGTACGGGATGAGGTGAGACGCGTGTCAGCACCCACCGTCACCACTGTGTCCGCTTCGAAAACCCGCCTACGCTGGCCCGATGTGGCCAAGGGCCTGTCGATTGTCGGCGTCGTGCTGCTGCACGTGAGCCTGGCCGTGCCCGAGGGCATGGAGACCACCGCCGCCCACATCAACCGCATCCTCGACCCCCTGCGGATGCCCCTGTTCTTCATGGTCAGCGGCTTCTTCTCGGCAAAGGTGTTCGGTTTCACATTCAAGGACCTCTTCCTCCGCCGGCTGTGGTTCTTCCTCGTTCCCTACGTGGTGTGGGTGCCCATCGAGCTGTGGTTCAAGTTCCGTGAGTGGAACCTGTACGACGGTAAGGAGATGCCGGGGATCTCCCGCTACATCGGGCACATAGTCGAGGGCCGGAACATGTACTGGTTCCTCTACGCCCTGGTGATCTTCAACATCGTCCTGTGGCTGACGCGGAAGCTGCCCTGGTGGGCGGGTGTTCTCGTCGGTTTCGCCCCGATCCTCATCCTGCCGCTTCACGCGGACCAGCACATGATCGGCAAGGCGGTGCTCTATCTGCCGGCGTTCCTCCTCGGCGCGCATCTGCGTCAGCACATCCGCCACTTCGCGGAGACGGCGACGAGCCTGCGTCACCTCACGCGCGGCACCATCCTCTATGCCGCGGGCTTCAGCCTGGCGGCGGTGTGGGCCTGGTGGAACACCGTCTCTGACGTGTCCTTCGCCTGGCCGCTGCCGTTCGCCGAGACGGTCGGCTTCGTCGACCTGCGGCTCATCGTCAACTCGTTCGTGCAGCTGCTCATGCTGCCGATGGCGGTCATCGTCGCGGTGCTGCTGGCCCGGATCCCGGTGGTGGTGGACGTGCTGTCCTTCCTCGGCCGGCACACCCTGGTCATCTACCTGGGCCACCCCATCGCGCTGACGGTGCTGTACCACTACAACATGCGTGGCTGGGATCTGCCGATCACCCGCGGCGCCGACAACGCCCTCCACGAGACGGCCCTGTGGATGACCATCGGCATGGTCATCTCCGCGCTCGGTTCCCTCGCGCTGTGGCTGGTCACCCGCATCCCGTACGCCCGGTGGTCGGTCATGCCACCGCAGCTGGGGGCTGCTTATCGACGTCCCGCGAGCACCCGCGGCGAGACGATCGCCGCCACCACCACCGCGAGCGTCACCAGCAGGTAGGAGCTGCCCACCAGCTGCGCCCACCACGGCCAGGCGTGTTCCGCTCCGTGGTTGTTCGGCAGCAACCAGTGGGGGGAGGTGAAGACGGCCAGCAGGACGACCGCACCGAGAACCCGGCCGGGCCCGAGCAGCAGCGTCACCGCGACGGGGATGAGCCACACCCAGTGGTGGGACCACGACACCGGGGAGCACAGCAGCGCGGCGGTCGACGCCAGCAGGACGGTCGCGAGCATGGTCTGCGCGCGCAGCATCGCCACGATGATGAGCCCGAGCGCCCCGATGACCAGCACCAGCCACAGCAGGCGGTCGGCCTGTTCACCCGGCTCGGCGAGGCGGGCCAGGACGCCCCGGATCGACTGGTTGGAGGCGTAGGCCTCGCCGCCGATGCGCCCGGTGTCGGTGAGGGTGTCCAGCCAGTAGGTCCAGGAGTTGCGCCAGCTCACCAGGGCGGCGGCCAGGGTGAAGCCCACCCCGGACAGGAAGGTCACGGCCGCGTCCCGCCACTGCCGACGGACGAGGAAGACGAGGATGAACACCGCCGGGGTGAGCTTGATGGCGGCGGCCAGACCGATGAGCACGCCGCGCGGCAGCCTCGGGCGGCGGGTGAGGGTGTCGGCGAGGACCAGCGCCATGAGGATGATGTTGATCTGCCCGAAGCCCAGGGTCTCCCGCACGGGTTCGGCGAGAAGCGCCAGCGGCAGGATCCAGGTGGCGATGACCCGGTGATTCACCGCGGGCACGGCGTGACGCAGGACGATGACGAGGCACCACCACAGCAGCACCGCCGAGGCGAGGGTCCAGCCCACGAGCGCCACTGGGTAGGGCACCAGGGCGACGGGGATGAACAGGATCGCCGCCAGCGGGGGATAGGTGAAGGGCAGCGTGATGCCACCGACCTCGTAGGAGCGGGTGTAGAGGTTGTCGCCCTCGAGGAAGGCCCGCGCGCCCGCCCGGTAGACGTCGATGTCGATGGCGTAGCGCAGGGCGGGGCCGGCGTCGATGAGCCAGGGGAGCAGCGCCGCGACGGACGCGGCGACGGCGAGCACCACGGTGAGGGAACGGGCGGCAGGTGGGGCGTCGATCACGGAGAAGACTATATAGTCGGCGGCTCGTCACCCTGTCATCGTGGTGGGGGCGGCACACGTTAGGCTGATGAGGTGCGCTACTTCTACGACACCGAGTTCATCGAGGACGGCCGGACCATCGAGCTGGTCTCGATCGGCATCGTCGCCGAGGACGGGCGCGAGTACTACGCCGTATCCACGGACTTCGACGCCTCCCGCGCGAATGCCTGGGTGCGTGACAATGTGCTGGACAAGCTGCCGAACCCGGGGGCCCCGGTGTGGCGTTCCCTCGACACCATCCGCGCGGAGGTCCTGTCCTTCCTCACCTCCTCCCGCGACGATGTCGAGCTGTGGGCCTGGGTCGGTGCCTACGACCATGTGGTCCTCGCGCAGCTGTGGGGTGACATGGCTGGTCTGCCGCGGTCGATCCCGCGGTACACGCGCGAGCTCAAGCAGTACTGGGAGATGGCCGGGAAGCCGCATCTGCCGAAGAGCCCGGATGCCTCGCACGATGCGTTGGTCGACGCCCGCCACAACCTCGAGAAGTTCCGGATCTGCGCCGAGGTGCTCCCGTTAGGGCGGGGGAACCGGGCGCTTCGTTAAGGGGGCGAAAGCATCCCGGGGGGTTACTCGACTGGACACCCGTGCTATGAATATGGGTGTGAGTTGGACTGTTGACATCCCTAAAGAGGTTCTCCCCGACCTGCCGCCGCTTCCCGCCGGCCTGCAGGAGCGGTTCGAGGACGTAATTTCCCGCGAGGCCAAGCAGCAGCCCAGCTGGGACCGGAACCAGGCGGAGACCGTCCGCAAGATCCTCGAGTCGGTGCCGCCGACCGTGGTCGCGCCCGAGGTCACCGCTCTGAAGAAGCAGCTGGCCGACGTCGCCCTGGGCAAGGCCTTCCTCATGCAGGGCGGCGACTGCGCCGAGACCTTCGAGTCGAACACTGAGCCGCACATCCGCTCCAACATCAAGACGCTGCTGCAGATGGCGGTCGTCCTGA
>DGYFI06203__coassemble_1231_pt1 | contig 24285 bp, 23 predicted proteins | sample DGYFI06203__metabat2_high_PE_041 | metagenome-assembled genome bin DGYFI06203 | reverse complement strand
TGTCGCCGGCGAGCACCCGCGTCACCCCGAGCGCGAGGATGAGCGCCAGCGCCGCCTGCACGACGCCGAGGCTCGCGAGGTGGACCAGGTGGAGGCGGCGGTCGCCAGACCAGACGCGCGGCATCACTGCGGCAGCACGCCGCGGGCGACGGCCGGGTCCGTCAGGTCGTACGTGCCCACGACCGGCACCCCGAGCTCGCCGAGGACGATGGACGCCTCGGCGGTGGCCAGCGGGGAGGCGGTCATGACGCCGGCGGCGGCGGTGACGGGGAGGTGGGCGTCGAGAAGCACGGCGACGCCGGCCCGGGCTCCGAGGGCATCGGTGGCGGCGAACACGATCGCGTCGACGGAGGCGCGGAACGTGGCGTCGCGCAACAGGCGGGCGGTCTCCTCCTGGTAGACGCCGTCGGCGATCTCGACGATGACGGTGTCAGCGCCGGTGTCGGCGAGGGCGTGGATCATGTTGAGGGTGAGCGCGCGGATGTCGGCGAACTCGAGGCGGAAGGTGGTGGCGTAGCCGAAGTCCGTGAAGTCGAGGACGGCGTGCGCCCCGGCGTCGTGGTAGTGCATGCGGTCGTTGCCCGCCCCGGTGCCGGTGATCTTGCCGGCGCCGACGCGGTGGCCCTCGGCACTCAGACCGTTGACCAGGCACGCCGCCACCGTGGACTTGCCGGAGTTCATCGAGGTGCCCAGCACGGCGATGACCCGGGGGCGGTCGGTGCGCGGGGTGGCGTCGAGCGGGTTGGACAGGGGTGCGGCGTCGGCGATGGAGACCACGCCGTCGCGGGTGGCCAGGAGGCCGAGGGGCTCGATGAGGGTCGGTTCGTCGACCCGGTCGTGGGTGTGGGTGACCACGCCGGCGATGCCGCCCGCCGCGACGAGGTGACAGTGGTCGAGGGTGGGCGGGACGTGCGCGAGGAACTGGTCGGCGGCGTAGCGGTGCCCGTAGGCGAGGAGGATGAGCGCCCCCGGGAAGAGGATGGCCTTGCGGGAGTCGGGCGTCTCGACGCGCCGGTGCTGGCGGATCTCGCCCACCCGCGCGAGGACGACGTCCCCCGGCCGCGGGGACACGTCGGCGCCCGCGATGAGGTGGAAGGCGGTCGGGTCCGCCGCGAGCCGCTCATCGACGAAGCGCGTGGTGTAGCTGCCCTGCACCCGGGCCGGGACCTCCAGGCGGCGCAGCGGCCCGCACGCCGCGGCGGCGGGGGCGGTGGTGTCCAGCAGGTCGGCGACGGCGGGGACCTGGCGGGTGAGGTGGGCGAGGGTGGTCATGGCGGGGCCTTTCAGGAGTCGGTCCCGGGGGTTGTCCGGGTACCACTCCATGAAAGGCCGCGGCTGTGAAAAGACGATGAAGCCCGGGTGAGGGCTTCCTCATGTGCCGCTACGCGCGGGTGACCTGCGCGATCCGGGTGGCGGTCGCCGGGTCGGTGAGCTCGTAGGAGCCGACGACCGGCACGCCGAACCGGCCGAGCACCTCGCGGGCCTCGGCGGTGGCCAGCGGGGAGCGGGTCATGATGCCGGAGGCGGCGGCGACGGTGAGGCCGGCGTCGAGAAGCTCGGTGACACCGGCGCGGGCGCCGAGCGCGTCGGAGGACGCGAAGACGACCTGGTCGACGCTGGCCTGGAAGGCCGGGTCGCGCAGCAGCATGGCGGTCTCCCGCTGGTAGATGCCGTCGGCGATCTCCACGATGACGGTGTCCGCGCCCGTGTCCGTGAGCGCGGAGATCATGTTGAGCGACAACGCCCGGATGTCCTCGAACGGGGTGCGGAACGTGGTGGCGTAGCCGAAGTCGGTGAAGTCGATGACGGCGTGCGCCCCGGCGTCCTGGTAGTGCATGCGGTCGTTGCCCGCGCCGGTACCGGTGATCTTGCCGGCGCCGACCAGGCGACCCCCGCGGCTCAGGCCGTTGACCAGGCAGGCGACGACGGTGGACTTGCCCGCGTTCATCGACGTGCCCAGCACCGCGATGACCCGGGGACGGCTCGCCCGCGGGTACACGTCGAGCGGGTTGCGGTGGGAGCCGTAGCTGCGCACGTTGACCACGCCGTCGGTGGTGGCGAGCAGGCCGAGCGGCTCGATCTCCGTCGGGGAGTCCACAGCCCCGTGCACCTCGGTGACCACCCCGGCGACACCGCCGGCGGCCACGAGGTGGCAGTGGTCGAGGCTGTCCGGGACATGGGCCAGGAAGAAGTCCGCGGCGTAGCGGTGGCCGTAGGCCAGCAGCACGAGCCCATCCTCGTAGAGGGTGGCCTTGCGGGATTCCGGGGTCTCGATCTGCTTGTGGCTGCGGATCTTCGTGACCCTCGCGACGACCACGTCACCCACCTGCGGCGCCACATGCTCGCCCGCGGAGAGGTGGAACGCCGCCCGGTCCGCCTCCAGCGCAGCGCCGACGAAACGGGTGCTGTAGCAGGAGTGGACCCGCTCGGGCACCGGGAGACGGCGCAGCGGGCCCCGTGCCGCCTCGGCACGGGCCACGGCGATCTCGGCGACCGGGGTGGCGGGGTTCCCGACCGCGCCACCCGGCGTGGCGGCGGTCGAGGAGGGGGTCAGGAGGGTCATGGCATAGAAGCCTTTCGTCAGGAAACAACGGACCCCGGCGGTCGGGTGACCGTTCCGGGGTGACGACACCGACGCCCCACCAAAGGGAAACGCAGTAGCCGCTGAGAAAATGTAACATCAGCTGCTACTGCGTGGGAACACGGTGGCACAAACTGTTATCCACCGTGGTCAGAGGGGGTAAACGACGTCAGTTCCGACCCGCCTCGTAGGCCGCGCCGACGCGGTACAGACGGTCGTCGGCGAACGCCGGAGCCATGATCTGCAGACCCACCGGCAGGCCGGTGTCCTCGGCGAAACCTGCCGGCACCGACATGCCGCACAGGCCCGCCAGGTTGAGCGGCAGGGTGCACAGGTCGAAGTTGTACATCTCGACCGGATCCGAGACCTTCTCGCCCAGCTTGAAGGCCGTGGTCGGGGTGGTCGGGGTGACCAGGACGTCGACCTCGCCGAAGGCCTTCTCGAAGTCCTGCGCGATGAGGGTACGCACGCGCTGGGCCTGCAGGTAGTAGGCGTCGTAGTAGCCGACGGACAGGGCGTAGGTGCCCAGGATGATGCGGCGCTTGACCTCCGGGCCGAAACCGGCGGCGCGGGTCAGGGCCATGACCTCCTCGGCGGAGTGGGTGCCGTCGTCGCCGACGCGCAGGCCGTAGCGCATGCCGTCGAGGCGCGCCAGGTTCGAGGAGACTTCGCACGGCATGATGAGGTAGTACGCGGCGAGGGCGTCGTCGAAGTGGGGGCAGTCGACCTCGATGATCTCCGCGCCCTGCTCGGCGAGCTGATCGAGCGACGCGCGGTAGCTCGCCAGGACGCCCGGCTGGAAGCCCTCGTCGCGGTTGAGCTGCTTGACGACGCCGACCTTGACGCCCGTCAGATCACCCTGCGCGCCCTCGCGGGCGGCGTCGACGACGCTGTTCAGCTCACGGTCGACGGTGGTGGCGTCGAACGGGTCATGGCCGGCGATGATCTCGTGGAGAAGCGCGGCGTCGAGAACCGTGCGGGCGGTCGGGCCGGCCTGCTCCAGGGAGGAGGCGGCGGCGAGGAAGCCGTAGCGGGAGACGGTGCCGTAGGTGGGCTTGACACCGACGGTGTTGGTCAGTGCGGCCGGCTGGCGGATCGAGCCGCCGGTGTCGGTGCCGATCGCCAGCGGGGCCTGGCCGGCGGCGATCGCCGCGGCGGAACCGCCGCCGGAACCACCCGGGGTGCGGGTGAGGTCGTAGGGGTTCTTCGTCGCGCCGAAGGCGGAGTTCTCCGTGGAGGAACCCATGGCCATCTCGTCGAGGTTGGTCTTGCCCAGGATCGGGATGCCGGCCTCGCGGAGCTTGCGGGTGATGGTCGCGTCGTAGGGGCTCATCCAGCCCTCGAGGATCTTCGAGGCACCGGTGGTCGGGGCGTCGGTGGTGACGATGACGTCCTTGAGGGCCAGCGGCACGCCGGCCAGCGGCGAGGCGGGGGCCTCCCCGGCGTCGAGACGCTTGTCGACGTCGTCCGCGGCCGCCAACGCAGCCTCCGCGCCGATGTGCAGGAAGGCGTTGAGCTCGCCGTCGGTCTCGGCGATGCGGTCCAGGTGCGCCTGGACGACCTCCCGCGAGGTGACCTCACGGGAGTGGATCTTCTCGGCCAGCTCGGCGGCGGACAGGGAGGTCAGCCCGGACTCGGGAACGGTGTAGGTGGTCATGTGGGTCACTCCTCGCCCAGAATCTGCGGAACCATGAAACGGCCGTCCTCGGCCGCCGGGGCCTGGTCGAGGGCCTGCTCGGCGGTGAGCGTGGGGACGAGGACATCCTCACGCATGGGGGTGGCGATCGAGTGCGGGTGGCTCATCGGCTCCACGCCCTCGGTGTCCACCTGCTGGACGGCGGAGACGGCACCGATGATCTCGTCGATCTGGGTGGCGAACTGCTTGAGCTCGTCCTCGCTGAGCGCGAGGCGGGACAACATGGCGAGGTGGGCGACCTCTTCGCGCGAAATGTCGGACACTACGGAATTCATCCTTTACGCATCGTTAAATGAACTTCATCCATGGTACTGCAGGGCCCCGGCCGAAACTTATCTGAGGTATCTGCACTGTCGTGACGTGATGTTATCTATGATTGAAATCACTCCATTGCAATATGTTTCCGAAAGGTCGGCCACTCCCCCATGTCTTATCTCATCCGCGTCCTGCTCCCCGACACCCCGGGTAGCCTCGGACAACTCGCGGAGGCGATCGGGCTTGTCGACGGCAACATCGAGTCCGTCGACGTGGTCGAGTCCTTCCCCGACGGCACGGTCATGGACGACATCGTCGTCTCCCTGCCCAAGGGTGCGATGGCCGACTCCCTCATCACCGCCGCCGACACCATCGACGGCGTCGAGGTCGACTCCATCCGCCCCTTCTCCGGGCGCGTCGACCGCCGCGGTCAGATCCAGATGCTCGCCGAGGTCGCCGCGCACGCCCGCAACATCCCGCGCGCCATGGAGGAACTGGTCACCGTCACCCCCCGGTCGATGACCGCCTCCTGGGCGATCGTCCTCGACGACAAGGCCTCCGCCGACGAGATCTCCCGCGTCGCCGCCTCCATGGCCGCACCCGAGGACGACGGCTCGCACCCCAACGACATCGACATCACCGCCGCCCGCATCCTCAACGCGGACGCCGAGGACTGGATCCCCGAGACCTGGGGTCTGCTCGACTCCTCGCTCGCGGCCACCCCCCTGGGCTCCACCGGCATGGTCCTCATCGTCGGCCGCATCGGCGGGCCCGATTTCCTGGCCAGCGAGGTCGAGCACCTCGGCCAGCTGGGCCGCATCGTGGGCGCGATCCTGAGCTAGACGGTGTCGACCCGCGCGTGGTTGTCCGGGGGCTGCGCGGGGTCAAGTCCCCCGCACCCGCTCCGGGCGTGCCGGGCGCGCCACCTGAGCTGGGTGCGGTGGCCGGTGGCTACCCACCCAGGACAATGCCCTCGCGGCGGGGGTCGGCGCCGCCGATGATCCCGGTGTCGGTGACCACCAGGGCGGACAGGCCGCTGGACTGGTCGTCCTCGGTGACCTCGTGGCCGAGGTCCTCCAGCGCGGAGACGAGGTCATCCGCGTCGGACATGAGCGGATGTTCGCCGCCGAGGCCGGTCTCGGGGGTGTTGCGGGCACCGAAGTTCGGGGCGGAGACCGCCTGCTGCGGGTTCATGTCCCAGTCGACGATGTTGATGAGCGTCTTCGTCACGTACTGGATGATGAGCGAACCGCCCGGGGAACCCAGTACCATCCGCAGGTCACCGGGTGCCTCCCCCTCGCCGCGGTCGAAGACGAGCAGCGGGGACATCGACGACCGCGGGCGCTTGGCGGCCTCGACGCGGTTGGCCACGGGCTCGCCGTCCTCGGACACCGGCTCCGCAGAGAAGTCGGTGAGCTGGTTGTTGAGCAGGAAGCCCTGCGTCATGTGGAAGGAGCCGAAGCCGGCCTCGATGCTGGTGGTGGCGGAGGCGGCGTTGCCGTCGGCGTCGATGACGCTGATGTGCGTGGTGCCCTGCTCGGGCAGGTCGGCCCCCAGTGCTATAGCTGGGACGAGTTCACCGGGCTGGGCGGTGCCCATGGAGGTACCGGGGTCGATGAGCTCGCCGCGCCGGTCGATGTAGTCGTCGGAGAGGAACACCTCGACGCCGCCGGGGATGTCGGTGAAGGCGGGGTCGGCGATGTAGGTGTCCCGGTCGGCGTAGGCGAGGCGCTGCGCCTCGGAGACGAGGTGCACGGCCTCGGGGTCGGGCAGGGCGCCGTCAGGACCGGCCTCGTCCGGGGCGAACCGGGCGAGGTCGTGGGCGTCGAGAAGCCGCAGTGTCTCGAGCACCGCCACTCCGCCCGACGAGGACGGCGGCATGCCGCACACGAGCGTGTCACGGTAGGGCGCGCACAGCGCCTCGTGGACGACGGGGGTGTATCCGGCCAGGTCGGCGGTGGTCATGAGGGAGGGGGTCATGCCGTCGGCGTCGGAGGTCGCGCTCTCGACGATGCCCTGGGCGATCTCGCCGGTGTAGAAGGCGTCGGGCCCGTCGCTCGCAAGCGTATCGACGACCGCCGCATACTCCGGGTTCTGCAGCAGCGTGCCGGCCTCCTTGGCGTCGCCCTCGTCGTCGAGGAAGTAGGCGCGGGCGGCGGGGTCACGGGCGAGGTCCTCGGCGGAGGACTCGACGGAGGCCGCCATGCGCGGGGAGATCTCGAAACCTTCGGTGGCGATGTCGCTGGCCGGGGTGAGGTTCTCGGCCCACTCGCGGGCACCGAAACGCTCGTGAAGGGTGCCGAGCGCGGCGACCATGCCGGGCACGCCGATGGAGCGGCCGGAGCGGCGGGCGTCCGGGACCGGGGCGTTCTGGTCCTCGGCGGAGATGTGACGCAGGTAGTTCTCGTCGGCGGCCAGGGGCGCGACCTCGCGGCCGTCGATGGCCACGATCTCGCCGGTGGCGGCGTCGTGGTAGAGGATGTACCCGCCGCCACCGAGCCCGGAGGACTGCGGCTCCGTCAGCCCGAGGACGAACTGCGCGGTGACGACGGCATCAGCCGCGGTACCACCCGCGAGCAGAACGTCGCAGGCCGCCTTCGTGGCGACGGGATTGGCCGTGGCGACGGAGAAGTTCTGCGTCTCCACGGCCTGCATCCCGGCGCGGAAGCCGGTGGCGATCTCCGGGTTGGTGGTGATGTCACGGTCGCTCTCCCCGCCGGAGGTCTCCCCTGTCCCCTCGTCGGTGGGCGCGTCATCGAACTCGCAGTTGCTGGAGGTGATGGTGGTGACCTCGGCGGCGGCCGCGGCGGAGGTGTCCGTGGTGGTCTCGGTGGCGGTCTCGGTGGCGGTCGTGGTCTCGGTCTCGGTGGTGGCGGTGCCGGAGCCGTCCTCGGCGCAGGCCACGAGCACCAGCGCCGAGGCCCCCAGGACGGCCGTCACCGTGCGGGCGCGGGAATGGAAGATGGTTCTCATATTCCAAATGTAATGCAGCTCACAAGAATGCGGTAGTACTTTTCCGTGGGTACGGTCGCGGGGAAAGGACGTTGTCCGCAGAAAGGAATCCCCCGTGCGCACCCTCTTCCTCACCGCCGCCGCCGTGCACGCCGTGCTCGTCGCCGGCGTCTGGCTACCCCTGCCGATCGACGTCATGCTCCTGGCCGGGATCGGGGTGGCCGCAGCCCTCGCCGTCGGGCTCATCGCGCTCATCCGTAACGGCCCCGTCGCACCGCTGTGGGTGGGTACAGCGGCCGGGCTCACCGCGCTCATCGGCTGGGGGTCGTGGCTGGTGCTGTGGGCGCTGGACCCGGGCCGCACCGACGACACCGTCAACGTCATCGGCGTCCTGTTCCCGCCTCTCGCGGTGGTCATCTACCTCGTGGCGGCCCTGCTGCCGGCCACCCGGCGCGGTTTCGCGCGCTGAACCGCGCGGTTTGGCCACTTTCGAGCTGTTTGAACACCCCGGAAGTGGCCAAACCGCGCCGCGCCGGACCCACTCCGCCGCGCCGGACCCACTCCGCCGCGCCGGACCTACTCCGGCGAGCCGGTCTCCAGGAGACGGACGAACCCGGCCTCATCGAGGATGGGCAGCTCCAGCTCGCGGGCCTTGGTTTCCTTGGAGCCTGCGTTCTCCCCGACCACGACGTAGGAGGTCTTCTTCGACACCGAGCCGGAGGCCTTGCCACCCCGGGAGAGGATGGCCTCCTTGGCGCCGTCGCGGGTGAACCCCTCCAGGGAGCCGGTGACCACGATGGTCAGCCCCTCGAGGGTCTGCTCCGCGAGGTCCTCCCCGGACTCCTCCATGGTCACGCCCGCGGCGGCCCAGCGCTCCACGAGCGCGCGGTGCCAGTCGACCTCGAACCAGTTCCGGAACGATTCGGCGATGATGGTGCCGACGCCGTCGGTGTCGGCGATGTCGTCGACGGGGGCGTCGATAAGCGCGGGCAGGGAGCGGTAGCGACCGGCCAGGGCGCGGGCGGCGGTGGGGCCGACGTGGCGGATGGACAGCGCGACGATGACGCGCCACAGGTCGGTCTCGCGGGCGGTGGCGAGGTTGTCCAGCAGCTTGCGGCCGGACGCGTTCACCTTCCCGGCCTTGGTGGTGTACACCTTCGAGGCCGCGAGGTCGGCCTCGGTGAGGTCGAAGAGCCCGGATTCGTCGCTGAGGATGCCGGTGCGGATGAGGTCCTGGGCTCCCTTCTCCCCCAGCGCCTCGATGTCGAAGGCGCCGCGGCCGGCGAGGTACGTCAGGCGGGAGGACAGCTGCGCCGGGCAGGAGCGGGTGTTGGGGCAGCGCCAGTCGGCGTCGCCCTCCTTCTGCGGGGCCAGCCGGGTGCCGCACGAGGGGCACAGGGTGGGGAAGATGAACTCGCGCTCGCTGCCGTCCCGCTTCTCGACGACCGGTCCGAGCACCTCGGGGATGATCTCACCCGCCTTACGGATGACCACGGTGTCGCCGATGAGCACGCCCTTGCGCTTGACCTCGGTCTGGTTGTGCAGGGTGGCCATGGAGACGGTGGAGCCGGCGACGAAGACGGGTTCCATGATGGCGAAGGGGGTGACGCGCCCGGTCCGGCCGACGCCGACCTGGATGTCGATGAGCCGGGTGGTGACCTCCTCCGGCGGGTATTTGTAGGCGATGGCCCAGCGCGGGGCACGCGAGGTGGCACCCAGCGCGCGCTGCTCGGCGTAGGAGTCGACCTTGACCACGAGGCCGTCCATCTCGTGGGCGGCGTCGTGGCGGTGCTCGGCCCAGTGACGGACCTTCTCCACGACCTCGTCGGCCGAGTGGACCTGCTCGGTGTACGGGCTGACGGGCAGCCCCCACCCGGCGAGTGCGGTGTAGGCCTCGTGCTGGGAGGCGGGGGTGAAGCCCTCGCGGGCGCCGATGCCGTGGGCGATCATGCGCAGGCGGCGTTTGCGGACGTCCTCCGGGTTCTTCTGGCGCAGGGAGCCGGCGGCGGCGTTGCGCGGGTTGGCGAAGGGTTTGCCGCCCTCGGCCTGGCGGAGTTCGTTGACCTCGTCGAAGTCCTCGACGGCGATGAACACCTCACCGCGGACCTCCAGCAGGGCGGGGATGTCGTCGCCGGTGAGTTCGTGCGGGATGTCGTCGATGACCTTCGCGTTGGCGGTGACGTCCTCGCCGATACGCCCGTCGCCGCGGGTGGCGGCGCGTTCGAGGCGTCCGTCGCGGTAGACGAGCGCGATGGACAGGCCGTCGATCTTCAGCTCGGTGAGGTAGGTGTCGGAGGGGGTGCGGGTGAGCCACTCGCGGAGTTCGTCCTCGTCGAAGGCGTTGTCGAGGCTCATCATGCGCTCGAGGTGTTCGACGTTGTCGAAGGTGGAGCTGACGACGGCGGGGGCGCCGACCTCCATGGTGGGGCTGTCGGGGACGGCGAGCTCGGGGTGGTCCTCCTCGAGCTGCTGGAGCTCGCGGAAGAGGGCGTCGAAGTCGGCGTCGGGGATCTCCGGCTGGTCGTTGTAGTAGAGGTCGCGGTGGCGGCGGACCTCCTCAGCCAGGTCGTTCCACCGGCGACGCAGGTCGGGGTCGATCACGGGGTCAGTCACAGGGGAGATTCTAGCCGCGGCCCAACTTTCCAAGTTTCTGTATATTTGGAATTATGGAAACGGAAGCCCGGCTGCACGCCATCGAAGAACGTCTCGCCGCCCTGGAGGGCGGGGCGTCGCCACGCAGGGAGACGGGCGGCGACCTGTGGGTCCTCGACAACATCGCCGACTCCGTCATCTTCGCCGGCGACGTCCGCACCGACGCCGGCCACGCGCAGTACCAGTGGCAGCGCCCCACCACCCTGCTTCTCGACGAGGACTGGTCCCTCCACCTCGACCGCCTCGACGCCCTCGCCCACCCGGTGCGCGGCGCCATCCTGCGCCGGCTTCTCGACGCCCCCGCCACCGTCGGCGACCTCGTCGACGACAAGGTCGCCACCTCGACCGGCACCGCCTACCACCACCTCGGCGCGCTGCAGGCCGGCGGATGGATCACCAAGAAGGCGGGTGGACGCTGGAGCGTGTGCACCGCCCGCGTCGTCCCCCTGCTCACCATCATCGCCGCCACGGAGGACCACTGATGCGTACCCGCAGCCTCACCGCCGCCGTCATCGTCGCCATCGCCGTCGGGCTGGCCGTCACCGCCACCGCCGTGTGGGCCGGGCCGGACCGGATCACCCCGTCCACCGAGCGCACCGGTGACCCGGAGCTCGCGGCCCGCCTCGCCGGGCACGCCACCACCGGGCACCACCGCCTCGCCGCGTTCACCATCGACGGCGGTGAGACCACCTTCGCCGGGCTCGGCGCCGACGAGCACGACGAGTTCGAGATCGGTTCCCTCACCAAGACCTTCACCGCCGGCATCCTCGCCGACCGCGGCCTGGAGGAGACCACCGTCGGCGAGATCATCGCGGCGGAAGGCTCCGACATCGCCGACGTCACCCTCCGCGAACTCGCCGACCACACCTCCGGGCTCCCCCGCCTCGCCGGGCTGGGGTGGTGGACGATGTTCACCACCGCGCTCACCGGTGGCAACCCCTACGCCGGGATCACCCGCGAGGACGTCATCGACGCCGCCCTGGGAGCCCCACTCTCCGACCGCGGCGGGTACTCCTACTCCAACCTCGGCTCCGCCCTGCTGGGACAACTCCTCGCCCTCGAGGCCGGGACCCCCTATGAGCAGCTGCTCGCCGAGCACCACCTCGCGCCCCTCGGCATGACGGACACCTACCCGATGACCGACGGCTCCGTCTCCCCCACCGCTCCCCGCGGACTGCAGTCCACCGGTGACCACGCCGAACCCTGGGAGATGGGTGGCTACCTGCCGGCCGGCGGCCTGCGCTCCACTCCGGCCGACATGGCCCGCTACGCCACGCGTCTTCTCGAGGACGGGGTCCCGGACCTCGCCTGGGGCGTCGACGACGACGGCACCCGTCGCCACAACGGGGGCACCTACGGCTTCTCCACCACGTTGCTGGTCAACCCGGACACCGGGCGCGCGGTCTTCGTCGCCGGCGACACCGAGCACGATGTCGAGACCGTCGCGGACGCCCTCCACGCGGAGCTGCCGTGAGCGTCTACATCGCCTGGGGCCTCGTCGTCTTCCTCATCCTGTCCGTCCTGCAGTCCATCCGCCGCGCCCTGCGGGGAGGACAGTCCCGCCGGACCCTGCTTATCGACGCCGCGCTCGGCATCCTCCCCCTCGCCGTCCTCGTCGGCGGTCTGACGACCATGTCGTGGAACACGGCCCTGCCGGTGCCGGTGTGGTGGATCACCGCAGGTCTGCTGGGTGTTCTGGCCGGGGTGGTCACCTTCCGTGTCCTTCATGTCCGGGTGGCCGTCTAGGGTGGAAGCCATGACCGGATTCAGCGGCTTCGACGCCTCCCGCATGCTCTCCTTCGACCTCGAGACCACGTCACGGTTCCCCAGGGAGGCACGCATCGTCACCTCGGCGCTGGTGCGGATCGACGGCCGGCAGGTCGACGCCGTCGAGCACCTCGCCGACCCCGGGGTGGAGATCCCGGAGGAGGCCACGAAGATCCACGGCATCTCCACGGAGAAGGCCCGCGCGGAGGGTCGCCCCCACGACGAGGTGCTGGCCGACACCGTCGCCGCGATCAGGAAGGCGTGGGAGGACGGTCTGACGCTGGTGGTCTACAACGCCTGCTACGACCTCACCGTCCTGCGCCAGCTCACCGGTGACTTCGTGGTCACCGGCCCCGTCTTCGACCCCTACGTGGTCGACCGGGTGAAGGACCCCTACCGCCGGGGCAAGCGCAACCTGGGTGCCATGTCCGAGCACTACGGCGTCGAGCTCGGCAACGCGCACGAGGCCACCTCGGACGCTCTCGCCGCCGCCCGCATCGCGTGGAAGCAGGCCCGCCAGTGGCCGGAGCTCACGCGCATGGACGAGGGGGAGCTCATGGAGTTCCAGGCCGTCGGCCACCACGACCGGCAGATGGACTTCGCGCGGTACCTGCAGGGCCAGGGCAAGGACGCCTCCGACGTGAGCACGGCCTGGCCGATGCAGGGGTAGGCCCGGCGACCAGGGACTACCGCCTGTGACGGATGGCGAAGCGCGCCGCGCACAGCGCCCAGTGCGTGAGCAGTAGCCCGAGGAACGTCGCGCTCACCTGCTCCCACCCCAGGTAGGCGGCACCGAGCGACAGCGTGCCCGCCGGGAAGGTCGAACCCCACCAGCCGGGCGAGTACTCCGCCCAGGTGCGCACCGCGCGGCCCCAGAAGTGCCACGCGGCGTAGGCGATCATCGGCACGCCGAGGGCGGCCATGACGAGGCCGTAGGTGTGGGCGAAGGGGGCGTCGAGAAGCACGTGGGCCGCGGCGGTCGACTGGCCGACGATGCCCAGCGGGATCCACGCCGTGCCCGCGAAGGATGCGGGGATGCGCGGGCGCGCGGCGTAGATGCGCGCGAACAGCGGCAGGCCGGTGACGAGGCTGAGGGCGAAACACCCCAGCGCGATCGCATGGATGACCTGCGCCCCCGGGCCGTCGAGCTGGAGCGCCAGCTGTCCGCCGGAGGTCGCGGCCACCATGGGCGAGACGACCGCCAGGCCCCAGGGGAAACTCGGCGCACCGCTGAAGCGGCGCAGCTGCCACAGACACACCACCACGGCCAGCGGCAGGCCGATGAGCCAGGCGAGGAGCTGCGGGGCGAGGAGGTCCGTGGCGGCGGTCCACGCGCTGCCCAGCGCCATGACGCCCATGGACACCATGCCCCACGGCCCCATGAACTCCTGGGTGAAGCCGGGGTTGCGACGGCGCAGCCAGCCGACGGCGAACACGGGCAGGAGGACACTGGCGACGGCCAGGAGCGCCAGGCCCGGCCACACCAGGCCGTGCATGAGGGACAGCGTCGCGGCGATCGACGTCCCCATGAGGGAGCCGGCCCACGCGGGGCCGGCGGGAGGAAACCGGGTCATGGCGTCCTGCTCACAGGTCTCCGGCGTCGGTGCGCAGCATGTGGTCGACGGCGCGGGCCATGGCGTAGGCACCGGCGGCGTCGAGAAGCGTGCCCTCGGTGAGGCCGGCGCGGGGGTGGACGTCGACACGCTCGGTGAGCCACTGCGGATCGAGGCCGAGGCGCTCCCAGAAGCGGGCGACGGCGACGGCCCGTTCGCGGGGGCGTGCGTGGAGCTCGTCGACGTGGTCACCGGGGCCGGTGACGCCGAGGCCGATGCGGGTGCCGGCGCTGACGGTGTGGCCGAAGCCGTCGTACTGCGCGGTGCCCTGCACCAGGTCGAGGGAGACGAGGACGGTATCGGCACGGGAGTCGCGGGCGACATCCCACAACGGGGCGTAGCCGGTCTGGTTGAGCAGAACCCGCTCGGCGTCCAGCTTCTCGACGACCCCGGCGAGCCGCTCGGCGAGATCCTTCGGGTTGACCGGGCGGACGGGGTGGAAGCGGGTGACGCCGGGCAGGCCGGCGGCGATGTCGGGGAGCAGCGGTTCGTCGAGCTGGACCGTGACGTCCGCGCGGAAGCGGCGGGTGAGCTCTGCGGCGTGGGCGTTGACGCCCTCGACGAGCGCCTCGGTGAGGTCCCGCAGGGCACCGGGGTCGGTGATGACGCGGTGCCCGCTCGCCAGCTCGATGGAGGCGGCCAGCGTCCACGGTCCGGTGACCTGCACCTTGAGCTGCGGCACGGTGGTGCCCCACGCCTCCTCGAGCTGGTCGAGGTCACGGTCGAGGAGGTCGCGGGTGCGGCGGGTGAGCAGCTGCGGGCGGTCGGTCATGATCCAGGAGCGCGGGCCGCGGTCGACGCTCACCGCCTCCAGCAGCGCGGCGGTGCGGCCCACCCCGTCCGCGCCGAGGCCGCGGGCGGGCAGGTCGGGGACGTGCGGGAGGTCACCGGTCTCGGAGTGGACGACGTCGGCGGCGTCGGAAAGCGAGGTGCCGGGCAGGGGGCCGAGGCCGTAGGCGGTCACGGTGCTGCCACCGCCTCCGTCCCGCAGATCGTGCCCGAGCCGAGCACGACGTCACCCTGCCCGTCCGGGTCGGGCAGGTAGAGCACGGCGGCCTGGCCGCGGGCCACGCCCTGCAGCGGTTCGGCGAGGGTGAGCGTCAGGGTGTCGCCGTCGACGACCGCGCGGCAGGCCACCACCCCGCCGTGGGCGCGGACCTGGACGTGCGCGTCGAACTCGCCGACCATCCCGGGGTGGAGCACCTTGAGGCGGTCGGCGTGGATGACGCCGACGGACAGCGCCGCGCGGGGGCCGACGGTGACGGTGCCGGTCGAGGCGTCGATGTCCGTGACGTAGCGGGGGCGGCCGTCGGCGGCCGGATCCCGCAGGTCCAGTCCCTTGCGCTGACCGATGGTGAAGTTCCACGCGCCGTCGTGGTCACGCAGCTCGCGGCCCTCGGTGTCGACGACCAGACCCGGGCGCAGGCCGATCCGCGCCCCGAGGAAGGCCTGGGTGTTGCCGTCCGGGATGAAGCAGATGTCATAGGAGTCCGGCTTGCGCGCCACCGAGAACCCGTGGCGGGCGGCCTCCTCGCGGATCTGCGGCTTCTCCGTGTTGCCCACCGGGAACAGGCAGCGGTCCAGCTCCGCGCGGGTGAGCACGCCGAGGACGTACGACTGGTCCTTCGCGGGGTCGACGCTGCGGCGCAGGTGCCCGGCGTCGTCGATGAGCGCGTAGTGGCCGGTGGCGACGGCGTCGAAACCGAGCGCCACCGCGCGGTCGAGCAGCGCGGCGAACTTGATCTTCTCGTTGCAGCGCAGGCAGGGGTTGGGGGTCTCGCCGCGGGCGTAGGAGTCGACGAAGTCATCGATGACGTCCGCCTGGAAGCGGTCCGAGAAGTCCCACACGTAGAAGGGGATGCCCAGCTTGTCGCACACCCGGCGCGCGTCGGCGGAATCCTCCAGCGAGCAGCAGCCGCGGGAGGATTCGCGCACCGCCTGCGGGTCGCGGGACAACGCCAGGTGCACGCCGACGACGTCGTGGCCCGCCTCCACCATCCTCGCTGCGGCGACCGCCGAATCGACGCCGCCGCTCATCGCTGCCAGTACGCGCATGCTTCCTCCCTCTCTCAGGTGTGCAGCGTAGTAGCCGGGGCCGTTATTCCGGAAACGTCAGACGCCGGGGCGGGTGCGCGGAGCATATCCCCAGGTCGCCCCCACCACCCCGGCGACACTGTCTGACGTTTCCCGACACCGACAGGCTACGATGACCACTCATGGCCCGATCCCGCAGGAACCGCACCCGCCCCGCCGACACCCCGACCACCGGGGCGGCGGCCGGCACCTACGAGATCTCCACCGGTACCGCCGAACTCGTCCCGGACACCTTCCACCCGGACGCGTGGACGCTCATGATCAACGGGGTCCCCAGCTCGCACGTGCAGATCGGGCGCCCGGACGTCCTCGAGTTCGAGTACATGCGCTGGATCGCCGCGATCGTGGAACAGCAGACTGACGCCCGCTTCGACCCCACCGCCCTCCGCGTGACGCACCTCGGGGGCGCGGCCTGTTCGCTCGCCCGCTACTTCGCCCACCTGTGGCCGCAGTCCCGGCACACCGTCGTCGAACTCGACGCGAAGCTGGCCGACCACGTCCGCGAGTGGTTCGACATCCCCCGCGCCCCGACCGTGAAGATCCGCGTCGGGGAGGCCGGGGAGGTCACCCGCGGTTTCTACCCGGGCAGCCGTGAGGTGATCATCCGGGACGTCTTCGCCGGCAACCGCACCCCCCTCGACCTGACGACACCGGACTTCTTCCGCGCCGTCCACTCCGCGCTCACCCCGGGCGGGCTGTACGTGTCCAACTGCGGCGACTACTCCAGCCTCCTCGGCTCGAAAACGGAGCTGGCGGGCATGGCGGAGGTCTTCGACCATGTCGCCGTCATCGCCGATCCGCCGATGCTCAAGGGCCGCCGCTACGGCAACATGATCCTCATCGGCTCCGACGCCGAGCTTCCGGCCGAGGGTTCCCCGGAGGCCGCCCAGCTGGCCCGGGTGCTGCTCGGTGGTGCCGTCCCCGCCCACTACAAGGACGAGCGCTGGGCCCGCGCGCTTTTCGACGGCACCGTGCCCCGCACCCTGGACACGCGGCACGATGGTGCCGCTGACGTGATCAGCCGGCGTTCGCCAGGAGGATGAGCAGATCGCCGATGCTGTAGTCGGGGTTGTCCACCATCACCTGGAGATCCTCGACGGGCAGATCATCGGTGGCGATGAGCTCCCCGACGCGGCGGCTGATGTCGTCGATGAGCACGGGCTCGATGCCCAGCTGCGGGGCGGCGGCCTCGAGGGCGCCCTCCGGGAGGATGCCGGTCTGGGCGGCGAGGATGAGTCCGGCGAGGGCCGCGTTGTCGCCGCCGAGGGTCTCCAGGACCCCGTTGTCCGGGGTGGCCATCTCCTGGAATGCTGCCCCGAGGTTGACGTGGTTGCCGGCGACGAAGTCGCCGAGCTGGGACTCGGTGCCGTTGAAGAGGTTGAGGTCGACGGGGGCGTCGATACCCGGCACGCGCCCGGTCTCCGAACGCTGCCAGAAGGTGAGGTGGTTCCAGCCGCCGACGGGCTCCGGGGCGTGGTTCTGGTAGGCGGCGAGCCACAGGGGGTAGTTGGCGAACTCGTGGGTGTCGTTGAGGTGCTCGCGCCAGAAGTAGCGGTAGGTGTACACCATCGGGGTGCGGCCGGTGAGGCGCTGCGTCTCGTGGAGGAAGTCGCGGACCCAGTTCTGCAGCTGCTCCGGATCGAGGCCCTCGGCGACCTCGATGTCGAGGACCGGCGGCAGGGAGTGCTGCGGGACGGTGGCCAGGGTGGCGGCGTAGTGGGCGGCCTGCTGGCGGGCGTCACCGGCGGGGCGGGCGTAGTGGTAGGTGCCCACGAGCAGTCCGGCTCGATGGGCGGCGTGGATGTCCTCGAGGTAGTGCTCGTTCTCCCAGGTCTCGCCCTCGGTGGTCTTGACGAAGGCGAACTTCTGCCCGTCGGCGGCCACCTCCTGCCAGCGGATGGAGCTGTTTCCCCGATGGTGGCCGGAGACGTCGACTCCCGAGGGGGCGATCGACGAGAACGCGGTGGCGGGGACCGCGGCCAGGGTGAGGGCCAGTGCGGTGGAGGCGATGACGGAGCTGAGGCGGGTGAGAACACGCATGGTTCTCAAGATAACTTAAGAAACCTCAGCCGTCACTTCTTTCACTCAAATCACACGAGCCACACCCGCATCAGCCGGCCATCCCCGCCAGACGGGCCCGTTCCACCGTGTCCGCGATCACCGCGAGCACTGCGTCGACGTCCTCCTCGGTCGACGTCCGCCCCACGGTGAACCGCACCGCGCCCCGCGCCACCCGCTCGGGGACGCCCATCGCCTCGAGGATGTGGCTCACCCGGTTGACACCGGCGGCGCAGGTGGAGCCGGTGGCGGCCTCGATGCCGGCGGCGTCGAGAAGCATGATGAGGCTGTCGCTCTCCGCCCCGGGGAAGGACAGGTGCAGATGCCCCGGCAGCGCGGGTTCGGTGGTGTGGACCACCACGTCCTCCACCCGGGACAGGATCCCGGCGCGCAGTCGGTCGCGCAGTGCGGTGAGGCGCGCCTCCTCGGCGGCCATCTCCCCCACCGCCTCCTCGAGGGCCGCGGCCGTCGCCGCCGCCGTCGCCACGTCGAGGGTGCCCGGGCGGATCGCCCGCTCCTGCCCGCCGCCGAAGAGGATCGGCGTCGGGGCCGGGGAACGGCGGGCCAGCAGCAGGCCGCCGCTGCGCGGACCACCGAACTTGTGGGCGCTGGCCGCCAGGGTCGTGGCCCCCAGCTCCCGGAAGGACACGGGCAGGTGACCGACGACCTGGACGGCGTCGATGTGCACGGGCGTGCCCGCGGCGGCGGCCCGCTCGACGATCTCCGCCACCGGCTGGATGGCGCCGGTCTCGTTGTTCGCCCACATGCACGTGGCCAGGGCGGCCGGGGATTCGAGGGCCGTGAGGTCACTGACCCGGCCGTCGGCGACGGGCAGCCACTCCACGTCGGCGCCGAGCGCCTGCACCGACTTGAGCACCGCCGAGTGCTCCAGCGGCGAGGCCACCACGCGGGTGGCGTCCGACGCCCGGTAGAGGCCCGTCACCGCGAGGTTGTCGGCCTCCGTACCGGAACCGGTGAAGATGACCTCGACGGGATCGGCGTCGAGAAGCGAGGCGATGAGCTCGCGCGCGTCGTCGAGCACCCGGCGGGCCGCCCGCCCGGCGGCGTACTGGCCGCCCGGGTTGAGCATGCCGGAGTGCTCCACCCACGCGTCAACGGCCACCTGCCGCATGGGCGAGGTGGCCGCGTGATCGAGAAAGTGACGCACCTACTGACGCGCCCTGATCTCGGAGATGAGCGCCGGGACCACCTCGAAGAGGTCACCGACGACGCCGAGGTCGGCGATCTGGAAGAGCGGGGCGTCCTCGTCGTTGTTGATCACGACGATCTTCTTCGCGGTCTGCATGCCGGAGGTGTGCTGGATCGCGCCGGAGACACCGAGGCCGATGTAGAGCTCCGGGGAGACGGTGACGCCGGTCTGGCCGATCTGGTACGCGCCGTCGTAGTACTCGAGGTCGACGATGTCGCGGGTGACGCCGACGGCGCCGCCGAGGGCGTCGGCCAGCTCCTCTGCCAGGGCCATGCCCTCCTTCGAGCCGATGCCGCGACCGGCGGCGACGACGACCTTGGCGGCGGGCAGCTCCGGGCGGTCACCGCGCACGGCCGGGGTGAACCCGGTGACGGTGACGTCCTTGGCGGTGGCACCCGGCAGGGCCAGGGCGGTGACGGTGCCGGCCCCGGCGACGGTGGCGGCCTCGACGGTGCCGGGGCGCACGGTGTAGATCGGGCAGGCGCCGCCGACGGCGGCGGACACCTGGATCTGGTCGCCGAAGACGGACTGGGCGGCGGTGCGGTCGGCGTTGATGCCGACGACGTCGCACAGCACGCCGGAGGCCAGGCGCGCGGCGAGGCGACCGGCGATCTCGTTGCCGGCCGGGTCCGCGACCACGACGATGGGGCCCGGGGTGGTGGCGGCGAGGGTGTGCAGGGCGTCGACCTGCGGGAGGAGGAGACGCTCGGCGGCGTCGGCGGCCTCGGCGGCGACGATGGCGTCGGCGCCGGCGGCGGCCAGGGCCGGGGCGAGGGACTCGGTGACGCCGGGGGCACCGACGACGACGGCCGTGACCTCACCCAGCGGGCGGGCGGCGGTGATCAGCTCGGCGGTGACGGGGGCAACCTGGGAACCATCGTGCTCGACCAGGACGTAGACAGTGGACATGCTCATGCTCCTAATACGGGTCGAGGGGGTCAGAGGAACTTCTCGTCGGCCAGGAAGGCGGCGACCCGGGCGGCCGCGGCCTCGCCGTCGGCGCCGCCGATGACGTCACCCGCGGTGCGCTCGGGACGCTGGGTGGCGGCGGTGACCGCGGTGGCGGAATGCGCGAGGCCAACCTGGGCGGCGTCAACGCCGATGGCGGCGATGTCGAGCACGGTGATCTCGTGCTTCTTCGCGGCCATGAGCCCCTTGAAGTTGGGGAAGCGCGGCTTCGGTGCCTTGTCGGTGACGGAGATGATCGCCGGGAGCTGGGCGGAGAGCTCGTAGCGGCCGGCGGAGGTCTCGCGCACGGCGGTGACGGTCTGCCCGTCGAGCGCCACGGAGCGCACGCCGGTGAGGGCCGGGACCTGGCGGTACTCGGCGAGGATGCCGGGCAGCGCGCCCATGGCGCCGTCGGAGGAGGCGTTGCCCGCGACGATGAGGGCGACGTCGTCGGTGGCGGCGATGGTGTTGAGCGCGTTGGTCAGCGCCCAGGTGGTGCCCAGCAGGTCGGAGCCGGCGAGGGCGTCGTCGAGGAGGTGGACGGCGTCGTCGGCGCCCATGGCCAGGGCCTTGCGCAGGGTCTCGTCGGCGCCCGCCGGGCCCATGGTCAGCGCGATGACACGGTAGCCGGCGTCCGGGTTGTCGTCCCGCAGCTGGAGGGCCTGTTCCATGGCGAACTCGTTGATCTCGTCGATGACGGAGTCGACGTTGACACGGTCCAGGGTGTGGTCGCCCTCGAGGGCCTTCCGGGACCAGGTGTCCGGAACATGCTTGACGAGTACCACGATCGCGGGCATCGGCAGTCACCTTTCTTGGGGGTGGGGGAAGTCTGCAGAGAGTCTACGCTAGGCCCCGCCCGCGCAACCAAGGCAACCCTTAGTTTCGGGCCGGCCGGTGCTCCCGCGGCCCGCACACGATCGCCACACCCTGGGTGCCGATCCGCGTGCACACCACCGCCGCCGGGCGCGAACCCCGGAGCTTCAGCTTCTTCCGCAGCACGTCCGGGTCGACGTCGACGCCGCGCACGAGGATCTCCAGCGAGCCCACGTCCGACCCCAGCGCCGCCTTGAGCTTCTTCAGCGGCACGATCTGCTCGACGGGGAATCCGCTGCGCCCGGCCGGGATGTCGTCGCCGGTGAGGTAGGCGATGCGCTCGTCGAGCATCCACAGCCCCTCCCGCGCGGCGTAGTGCCGCACGAGCCCGGCGCGCACGACCGCCCCGTCCGGGTCGATGAGGTAGCGCCCGGGTTCGCCCGCGCCGACGTCATCGGGCAGGGCGTCCGTGAGCCGGTCGACCTCCCCGCCGGAGATGACGATCGCCTCGCGCCGCTCACCGTCCGCCAGACCCGGGGTGTACAGGCACGCCTCCTTGACGCCGCCGTCCACCGACACGAGACTCACCAGCCCGTCCCAGTCGGAGAAGTCCAGCCCCGGCGCGCACTTGACGGCCAGTTCCTGGCCCGGCCACGCGGCGAGCAGGTCCGGCAGCGGCGGCAGCAGTTGGTCGGGATGCGTGATGCGGCGTCCCCCGGCCCGCCGCGCGGGGTCCGCCACGATGGCGTCCGCTCCCCTGCTCGCCGGCACGGTCGCGTCCGCCCGCACGAGCCACGCGTCGGCCCCCAGGTTGTGCCGGGCCATCGCCAGCCGGACCGGGTCCAGGTCGCTGCCCAGGTAGCGCCCGCTTATCGACGCCCCCTCCGTCCCCACCGAGCACGTCACATCATGGATCAGCGCGTCCGCGCCCAGCACGCGCCGCAGGCGGGCGGCGCGCTGCGCAGCCACCACCTGCGGCGTCGCCTGCTGGGCGGCGTCGAGGTCGGTGAGCCAGTCGGCGGGGAACTTGCCGTGCGCGGTGGCCGAGCGGCGGGCCTGGGCCAGCTCGGTGACGGCCCGGCCGTGCTCGCCGAAGCGGGCGCGGAGCACGGCGACGTCGTCAAGCAGGGAGGAACGGGTGAACGCCAGGCCGGCGGTGGCGGCGGCGATGTCGTCGGTGTGGGTCGCGAGGAAGGCGACCTCGTCGAGGGTGTAGGCCATCAGAAGTTCGGGCGGATCCGGTCGACCCAGGCGGTGGTGAAGTACTCGGCGTAGCGCGCATCATCGACCGGGTCGCCGACGACCGGGGTGAGGTCGGCCGCATCCGCCCCGGCGAGCGCCTCGGCGGCGGTCGGGAACTGGGCGAGGAAGCTCAGCTGCGCCCACGTCGGGATGGCGAGGCGGACGAGTCCGTGCCGCCAGCCGTCGAGAAGCAGCTGGGGCGGGAACCAGCCCGCGTCATCGGCCTCCGAGGTGTCACCGTCCGGGGACTGACCGCGCGGCGCGACGGCGACGAAGGAGACGGTGTCGAACCAGTGCAGGTCCTTCCAGCCACCGACCCAGCGGGCCCACGGGCGCGCCAGGTCCGAGCACACTCGCAGGTCACGGCGGGTGAGCATGTCCGTCAGCGAGATCCGGTGCGAGATGAGGTCGACGCGGTCCTGGTGGTACGGGGTGACGTCGGTGATGGGGGTGCCGTCCCCGTGGACCGCCAGCAACGTGCCCGTCTCCTCGAAGAGCTCACGCACCCCGGCGAAGACGACGGCGTGGGTCTGCTCGGGGCTCAGACCCAGGCGCGCCGCGAGCTCCTCCACGGGTTGGCCTGTCCACAGATCGGAGGTGTCCCACGTGCCCGCGGGGAAATCACGGTGGTCGACGCCGCCGCCCGGGAAGACGGTCATGCCCGGGTAGTTGCGCATCGTCGACACCCGCTCCTGTGCCCACACCTGCAGGCCCTGGTCCGAGTCGCGGACGAGGATGATGGTGGTGGACAGCCGGGCCTGGTCGTAGCCGGTGGGCGCCTTGCGCTGGGGCACAGCTGTGCACCTCCTTCTCGACGGTGGGGGCGGGTGTACCGACAGTCTAGGCGCGTGTCAGGAACGGCGCGTCTGACGACGCCGCGTGCGGCGCGCGAAGTAGCGCTCGCCGATGCGGGAGACCTCAATCGGCTGATGGAAGGCCTTCGACAGGTTCTCGCTGGTCAGGACGGTGTTGATGAGGCCCTGGGCGACGACCTCACCCTCGTCGAGAAGCATCGCGTGGGTGAAGCCGAAGGGGATCTCCTCGACGTGGTGGGTGATCATGACGATCGCCGGGGCGTCCGGATCCATCGCCAGATCACCGAGGTACCCGACGAGATCCTCCTGGCCACCGAGATCCATGCCCGCACCCGGCTCGTCGAGGATGAGCAGCTCCGGGTTGGTCATGAGCGCGCGGGCGACGAGGACGCGCTTGCGCTCACCCTCCGACAGGGTGCCCCACGTGCGGTCCTGCAGGTGGTACGCGCCGACCTGGTCGAGGATCTCGTTGGCCTGCTCGAAGTCGATCTCATCGTACTCCTCCCGCCAGCGGCCCAGCACGGCATAACCGGCCGACACCACGAGATCCCCCACCTTCTCGTCCGGCGGGATCCGGTTGCCCAGCGCCGAGGAGGACACACCGATCGAGGCGCGCAGATCGCGCATGTCCGTGCGGCCCAGCTGCTCCCCCATGACGAAGGCACGGCCCGAGCTGGTGAACTCCTCGGCGGCGGCCATCCGGATGAGGGTGGTCTTGCCGGCGCCGTTGGGGCCGATGATCACCCACCGCTCATCCAGCTCCACCTGCCAGGTGACGGGGCCGACGAGATTGCGTCCCCCACGCTTGAAGGTCACGTCGCGGAAATCAACCAGCAGGTCCCCGGACGTCTCGGCGGAATCGGCGGTCTGGGCATTGAAGTCAGTCACATCCCCCATTGTGGCCGATTTTGTGCGTCCCCTGTGGAACTGACACAGCTGGACTAGGCTCGTTGGGGTAATTCCCACCCCTGAAATGTGGAAGGTGAAACCCATGACCGGTCGACTCGGAATCGATGACGTCCGCCCCCAGATCACCGGGCGCCTGTACCCCGCCAAGGCCGTTGTCGGAGAGGTCATCCCCGTCACCGCACTGGCATGGAGGGAAGGGCACGACGCCATCGCGGCGACGCTCAACGTCACCCCGCCCGAGGGCGAGACCGTCGCCATCCACATGACCACGGACCCGGACAACCAGGACCGTGTCCACGGTGTATTCGTCCCGGACGCCCCCGGCCTGTGGACCTTCCGCGTCGACGCCTGGTCCGACGTGTTCGCCACCTGGCGCAACGCCGTGACCAAGAAGATGGACGCCGGCCAGTCCGCCGCCGAGCTGGCCAACGACCTCGCCCACGGCGCCGACCTGTTCGACAAGGCCGCCGAGGCCGCCCCAGACTCCGTGTCCGGCGTGCTGGTCGACGCCGCCTCGGCCCTGCGCAACGAGGACCTCAGCGTGGGTCGCCGCGTCGAGATCGGCCTGTCCGAGGTCGTCACCGCCGTCCTCCACCGCCACCCGCTGCGCGAGCTGCTCACCCACGGCCCGGTCTGCGAGGTCCTCGTCGAGCGCCGCGGCGCCCTCGTCAGCTCCTGGT